>WNEZ01000008.1_pt1 | contig 217215 bp, 180 predicted proteins | sample 5400521 | NCBI WGS metagenome assembly WNEZ01 (sample SAMN13153339, study PRJNA577476) | soil metagenome | isolation source: 120 cm saprolite under Douglas fir tree site 2 hole 1 replicate 1 | place: USA:California | collected 2015-04-18
TTGCGTCGCGACCTCGGCGGTGAGCTGGCGGAGCGGCTCGATGTCGTCCAGCATCCAGAAACTGCGGCCGTGTGTGGCCAGGATCAGCGCATCGTCGTGAACCAGCATGTCGTGGATGGGCACGATGGGAAGTTTTTGTTGCAGCGACTGCCAGTGTGCGCCGTCGTCGAAGGAGACATAGACGCCGCGGTCGGTCCCCGCGAACAGCAGACCCTTTTTCTTGTTGTCGGAACGGACCACCCGCGTAAACTCGCTACCAGGAATACCATCTACTATTTTCGTCCATGTTTTTCCGTAATCATTTGTCTTGTAGAGATACGGACGGAAATCGTCGGACTTGAACATGGTGGCCGCGACGTACGCCGCCCCCTTGTCGAACGGACTGGCCTCGATGGCGTTGACCATGATCCATTCCGGCATGATCGTTTTGGGCGGCGTGACGTTGTCCCAATGCTGGCCACCGTCGCGCGTGACGTGGACCAGCCCGTCGTCGGAACCGACCCAGATCACGCCTGGCTCGAGCGGCGATTCGGCGCCCGCGAAGATGGTGCAGTAGTACTCGACGCTGGTGTTGTCCTTGGTGATCGGACCGCCGGTGGCCTGCATCTTCGATTTGTCGTTGCGGGTCAGGTCGGGGCTGATCTCGCGCCAGCTCGCGCCGGCGTTGGTCGATTCGAGAAGATGCTGCGATGCGGCGTAGAGCTTGTGCGGATCGCCAGGCGAGAAAAAGATCGGGAAGTTCCACTGGAAGCGCTGCTTGAGCTCCGCGTCGCCGGCGCCCATCGGATTGTCGGGCCACGGATTGATGTCGCGCACCTCGCCAGTGCGATGATTGAGCCGCACCAGCAGTCCGCCATAGGAGCCGCCGAAAACAACATCGGGATTGGTCGGGTCGGCGACGATGTAGCCGCTTTCGCCTCCGGCGGTGGCTTCCCAGTCGCGTATTCCGATCGAGCCGCCGCTGGTGCGGTGGCGGATCCGCACCGCTGAGTTGTCCTGCTGCGGGCCAAGGATGCGGTAGGGGAAATCGTTGTCGACGGAGAGCCGATAGAATTGCGCAGTGGGCTGATTGAGAAGCGTGGTCCATGACGCGCCGCCATCGGTCGTGACGGTCGCGCCGCCGTCGTTGGCCTCGATCATCCGCAGCGGATCGTTAGGCGCGATCCAGAGATCGTGATTGTCGCCGTGCGGGGTTGCGATCCTGCTCCACGTTTTCCCGCCGTCCTTCGATCTGTGAAACGCGACGTTCGGAATGTAGACCGTGTCTTGGTCTTTCGGATCGGCGTAGACGCGCGTGTAGTACCACGCCCGCTGCCGGATGTCGGAGTGATCGCTGGTGCGCGTCCACGTTTCGCCGCCGTCGCGCGATCGATAGAGGCCGCCCTCCTTCGCCTCGACGATGGCGTAGACGTTCTGCGGATTCGAGGCCGAGACGCTGACGCCGATGATGCCTAACGTTCCTTTCGGCATCCCTTTGTTGCGCGAGAGCTCCTTCCACGAGTCGCCGCCGTCGGTGGATTTCCAGAGCGCGGAGCCTTCGCCGCCGCTCTCGAAGAAATACGGTCCGCGACGAAATCGCCAGGTCGATGCGTAGAGGATGCGCGGATTCGACGGGTCCATCGCCAGGTCCACCGCTCCGGCGTCGCGGCTGACGAAGAGGATGCGATCCCACGTCTTGCCACCATCGCGGCTGCGATAGACGCCCCGCATGTCGTTGGGTCCGAATGCATGGCCCATCGCGGCGACCCAGACCAGATCGGGATTGTTCGGATGCACCCGGATGCGTCCGATGTGCTGCGAGTCATCGAGGCCGATGTGCGTCCACGTTTTCCCGGCGTCGGTCGACTTCCACATTCCGGCGCCTGGCGACACGTTTCCGCGCACGGTTTCCTCGCCCGTGCCGGCGTAAACGACCGCCGGGTCCGACGGTGCGACCGCGATCGCCCCCACCGTGCCCCCGAAGAATCCGTCCGAGACCGGCTTCCACGTCTGCCCGCCATCGGTCGTCTTCCACACCCCCCCACCCGTCGAGCCGAAGTAGTAGACATCGGGTTGACTGGCGACGCCTTCGACGGCATCCGCCCGCCCACCGCGATACGGACCGACTTCGCGATATTGCAGATTTTTCAGGATCGAGACATCAGGAGTTGCGGCCGATGCCGCTGCTGCGAAAAAGAAAACAAACGCGCGCTTGATCATGGCGCGCGGGTTTTTATCACATGTGGGACGAGCTTAAGCCCGTCCCACATCAGGTTGTCTCATTCAGGGGCATGTCGCGAAAGCCCCTGTGTCCTGAATTGGCTGAAATGCTGTATTGACAGGATTCGTATAAGTGCGGACTGTGCCGGTCTTCGTATCGCGCACGGTGATCACGACATTCACGTTAGTGAGGCCGCCGGCGAAGACCCATTTCTTCTGATTGAAGCCACACGCGTCCAGGACCTTGATGACCACTTCGACGTTGTTCGAACTGAAGAACCAGAAGTAGCCTGTATCCGATGTCAACGATACTGCGTGGCCTTGTCCACTCGAGCCGTCATTTGCACGCCACGTTGCAGAAATCGTGAAGCGGCCGCCGGCGACGCACAGCGTTGTGTCGGTTGTGCATCCACCCGTTCCAGCTTGACTGACCGCGAATGGTTTGCCGGCGATCGTAAGCGTCCCGGTACGGCTTGATGAATCAGTATTCCGCGCGATCGAATACGTCACTGTCGCGTTGCCACTTGCCGACGTGCCCGACATGATGGTGATCCACGGCGCACCGCTCGACGTCGACCACGATCCGGTGCATCCCGAAGCTGTAACGCTAACAGTTCCCGTAGCCGGCTCGGCGCTGAACGATGCCGATTGTGGTGAAAACGCGTAGCTGCATGGCGGTGGGTTCAGATACTGCCTGATGCTCGGGTATGTGGAGAAGAATGCGCCGTCGACCGTAGCGTTCCTCGCATCGCATCCTTCGTCCGGGTCGGCGCCGAAATCGGGACAAGCGCCCAGCAGTTGTCCCACGATCTGTCCATTGGCGAGCATGACCGGCGAGCCGGAGCTTCCGCCATAGGTACCACCGACGTCCGAATTCCCGACTGTCGAGTAGATAAACTCTGGCCTCGGCGTTCCCAGACATGTACTGGCCGACGGGTTCACCGTTCTTGTGGAGAACATCTGGGGATAAATCGTCTGATTCGGCGCTGGGTGGGAAACGCGAAACAACTTTGTTCCCGGTGGGATCGGGTTCGCATTCCATCCGAGCAACCACCGACCGGCGGGGATGCTGTTCAACCGCAAGAACGAAAAGTCGCTTACGTTCGAGTGCACGATCAATGTCGCCCCGTTCGATCGCGGCAAGCTGCCGATCGAGGGACGATTACCCGAGCCACAACCGGCCGACACGTAATCCCAGTGGGCCTCGAGCGAGCTCGCCGCTGCCTGATCGTGAATGCAATGATTCGCCGTCAACAGCCACGGCGTATAAGTCGGTCCGGCATCATTGAGTAATCCTCCGCTGCAGATGTAGCTGTTTCGGTCCTCTGTTTTTGTGTAGAGAAGCTGAGCAATGGCTCTTTTCGCACCGTCAACACCCGGAAACGCCGCAGCAGAAACGCATTGCACATCGACCAGACAAAATGGATTCTGATTCGTTGAGATTCGTCTCGAATTCAAGTCGACAAGCTCGATGACTTCGCCGACGTCGAACGCTGCCTCTCCGCTTCCGAAAGGCACCTCCGCTTCGAGGTGGATCGTCGCGCCTTCCGTGCTGGGCGTCCAAATCGAGTTGGACGGGTCGATGAGTGCCTGATCAAACGCGACCGCTGGATCGTCATCGCCATAAACCCACAGGACGGCGTTGGGTGGAAGCTTCACATTTTCAAGGTGCAATCGAAGGCGAAACGCTTTCTCGACTTTGACCGAGCCGCTCCATACCGCACGGCTCGCAGAAAGAGTGAGCCTTCCGCCAGCCGCATCACTCAGACTTCCCTCTGATACGCGAACCGACAACACATCACCGAGCCGGCGCGAGAAGCCGTTGCGCATCGGTATGTGTGCGCCGGCGTTCCATCGCTCCAATGCGTCAAGTTCCTCCGGTACGACATTCGCGGCCGGCGCAAGCGAACGAATCGGGGCGGCATTGGTTGCGAGACGAGGTGGCGCTGCGAATGACTTCATGCCCACTGCCTCGGGGTTGGTTCCGGCAGGTACGGATTGTCCCTGCAACGGCAACGAGCACCAGACTGCCGCGACGACAAGAATGCAGATCGTGTTCTTCATGAGTCCCTCCGTTTCTGGTTACTGGTGAGAGGGACACAATCGGAATTTTTTCTTCATCAATACTTCCAGCCATGTAGAATGCTGTCTTCTGTAGCTCAGCGAAAATCTCGTGGACATAGCGGCAGTGAAGAAGGCTGAAGAGTTCTTCCTGGCGAATCTCGGTCACATCGACCGAATTGCAGGTTTCATCTGCCGTCGTAATCACCTCTCCTCTGCCGATGCCGAAGACTTCGTCGCTCACGTGCGCGTAAAGCTGATCGAGAACGACTACGCAGTACTTCGGAAATTCGAGGGACGCAGTTCCCTTCCCTCCTATCTGACGACCGTGATCCACCGCTTCTTTCTGCAGCAGCGCGTCGAGATGTGGGGAAAGTGGCGGCCGTCGGCCGAGGCCAGGCGGTTGGGCGATAAAGCGATCACGCTAGAAAGGTTGCTGACGCGCGACGGCTTCTCGTTTCGCGAGGCGGTTGCGCTGCTGATGACCGGCGCGCGGCCCGAATACACGATCGCCGAACTCGAGGCAATCTATGCTCGCCTGCCTTCGCGTGCGCCAAGGCCCGTTCTCGTTTCAGATGCGGCCGCCGAAGCGGTTGCGGACAACAGAGGCGGCGATGTGGACATCGAAGATCGAATGCAGACATTGCGATCGACAGCCAGGGCCCTCGATGACGCGATTGGAAAGCTGGATCCGGAAGAGCAGATCTGCCTTCGCATGCGGTTCTGGTCAAACCGGCGGATCGGCGACATCGCTGAGGCGTTAGGGATCGATTCCAGGAAAATGTACAAGCGTTTCGATCGGATGCTGTCGTCGCTCCGCGAAGCGCTCGTACGGGCAGGCGTCGACCGTCAAGACATCGAGGCGATGATCGAATGCGGCGATGCCGACGTTCAATTGGATCTTGTGCGGGAAAAATCGAATTCACGTCACTCTCAATTAGAGGCGAACGTCGGGAGTGAGAAGCCGCCGGTGACGGCAAGGTAAACGATGGCGCACACAGACTTCCCAACCGACGAAATCCTCGCGGCCTTCATTGACGGCCGCGCGGATCCGCAGACCCGAAAGCGGGTCATGGAACACATCGTTGGTTGTGACGACTGTTATGCGACGTTCGAAGCGGCGACGGAGATGAAAAACTCCGCCGGCCGCATTGTGCGATTTCCGAAGAAGCGAGTTGCCCTGATCGGATTCGCAGCCGCGGTCGCTGCGGCGCTGATGGTGGTGCTCGCCCCAGCTATCCGCGAGCGACTCCGTCCGCACAGCGGGCTGGCTGCCCTAGCCGCCGCTGCACCTGCGCATCGAACCATCGAAGGCCGCCTAACAGGCTTCCCGTACCGGCCGATTGCGCCAGTCATGCGTGGAGCGAAGGAGGCGAATCCGACCACCAATCCCGAAAATGCCGAACTACTCAGTATTGCAGGAAGAATTCAGGAGGAGGCGAACAGGAATCCGACGCCGGAGAATTTGCACGTTTTGGGCGTTTGGCACCTGTTGCTTGGGAATCTCGAGATAGCAGTCACGAATCTGGAAGACGCGCTGAGGAAGGAAATGTCGGAGCAGAAGATTTCGGCGGCAATCAATAGGTCGAACGATCTGGCGCTGCTGAACGATCTGTCCGTTGCGCTCGCACAGCGCGGCGATCCGACTCGTAATGATTTTCTGCTTGCGGAGGAAGCTGCTGAACGTGCTTGGCAGCTTTCGCAGAACCCTGAGACGGCGTGGAATCGCGCGATTGCACTCAAACGCGAAGGGCTGAGCAAGCGGGCAATAGATGCCTGGAAAGACTACTTGCGGCTCGACTCGACATCCAAATGGGCCGATGAAGCCCGAGTGTTTCTCAAGGTGCACGCCAGCCAATCTTTATTACGCGATAAGCGAATTCCAGTAGATTCGAATTGTCGACAACGGTGGCAATCGGCTGTCGATCAGCTTATAACCACTTGGGCTCCTGCTTTCGTTCAACGCGATTCCGCTGAGCCTTACATCAAAGCAAGACTCAAAGGCGTCGGCGACGACTTGCAGAGGAGCTGCTCAGATTCCTTGGTCGCTGAAGCTCTGCGAAACCATAACATTCGAAAATCCGCTGACGCCCTCAACTCCCTCAACAAGGCGATCTCGGCGGAACAGCGCGGAGGACTTGTCGCCGCGATAGATCTCTTCGACCGAGCTGAGAGGCGAGCCACCGGATCCCCTGTTCTCATAATTGTCCAGACGCGGCGATCGACGGCCGCGTTTCAGACACAGCGTTTTGATGACTCGATCCGCTGGTCAACTAAAGCACTGTCCACGCCGGACGCCCCTCGATTCAAGATCGCCGCGGCAAATGCAAACTGGATGCGCGGCCTCAGCTTGTTCGCCTCTGGTGATCTCGTCAGCGCCTGCAGATCCTACAATCAAGCGCTGACCACGTTCGCCGCGATCGGCGACAACGTCTCGGAAGCTCGCGTAAGCAGTCTTCTGGCGAGCGCAGAGGAAACCCTCGGCGCAGCAAATGAGGCATGGTCACTTCGCGCACGCAGCATCAATGCTCTTTCGCGCTCCTCGAGAAATGACTATACGTTGTTCATTTTTGCCTCGGCGGCAGCGAATGAAGGGCTCTTCAGAACGGCCGGCCAAGTGTTGGCGGAATACCTCGCCGATCCTCACACAGAGCCGGCGAATCATTTGGCCGATGCGTATTGTTTGCGGGCGTTGGTCGGATCGAAGATCGGTGCCTCCTCTTTCGCGGCAGATCTCACACGAGCGCGACAAATTACAGCCACGATCCCCAGTAAAGCCGAGCGCGAACGACTCCGCGGTTACATTGCGCTCATCCGGGCCATGTCATCACGCGAAATTCGCGACATCGATAGCGCGCTCAAATACTACACGGCTGGCCAAAGTCCGTTCGTGATTTCACGTCTCCTTTTCTGGCGAGGGATCGCCGAACGCGACAAGGGAGCACTCGAAGAGGCCGAAAACGATTTCATCCGAAGCATCCTGGTGATTCAGAGGCAGGGTGTCAGCTTCCGAACGATCGAAGATCGCGCTCCTCTGTTTGGAACAACGAGTGATCTTTTTGATGCCGTTATCGATGCGCAAATCGATCGTCATGAGTTCGAGCGTGCGTTCGAGTTTCGCGAACGCAGCTACGGGCTCCTGGTTTCAGATCCACGGTTACCTATTTCTCTCCAAGCGGCCGCGAACACAACGCCGGACGGCACAATTAGAGTTGAATATGCCGTACTACCTACCCGCCTGATCACATGGGTCGTAAGTCCGAAATCCGCCCGAACATACATCACGCCTGTTAGCAGCATGGCTTTGGAAGACATTGTGCGAATTGCGCGCAAGACACGCGATTATGGCGCTCGCTCTTCTCATCTCCGTCGATTGTCCGCGATGTTGCTTGCACACGTGCCATTGAACGCCCAAACCCGCTCAATCACCTTTATTCCGGACAAATCGCTCACATCAGTTCCCTTCGCGTCTCTGCTTGTTGGCGACACGTTTTTGGTCGAGCATTGCAGCATTACGTTGAGCACAAGAATGTCGGGTCTGGATCCTCAATTCGACACGGCCAAGCGGTTCGATTCTGTTCTTGCACTCGGCAATCCGCGAGTGCCGCCTAGCGCCGCTTCAGAACTTTCACCACTGCCTGCCGCAGAACAAGAAGCCACAGAGATCGCGTCAGGATTTCGGACGCAGACCGTGCTGACAGGCACTGCGGCAACTATCGAAAAGTTCCGTTGCCTATCATCATCGGCTGATGTCGTTCATTTTGCGGGTCATGCCATCAATGACTTCAAGAACCCTCTTAATTCGTCTCTCGTATTCGCGAGCGATACTGAGGATTCGCTGGCGCTGCTCCGAGCGCGCGATCTTGCAGAGTTGAGTTTCACACGAACTGCGCTCGTCACATTGTCCGCATGCTCTACCGGTCACGGCGGCGGCGGCACGATGTCAAATATCGCGCAGGCGCTGCTTCTCGCCGGCGTTCCGAATGTTATCGCCTCACAGGACGATATAGCTGACGGCACGGCGACACGTTTCTTTCGCGCATTTTATTCAAACCTGCATCGAGGCCGAGAAGTGCCGAAAGCCCTACGGAATGCCCAGCTTGCATTTCTGAGATCGAATGAGCCGACACTCGCCAAGCCGTCGGCGTGGGACACATTCGTCGTTTTTACGGTATCGGGATAAGGAGATTTCATATGCACGAAATCGCAACCATTATGTTCACGGGTTTGTGCCTTTTTAGTGGCCCCGGAGCCAACAAACCATATACGGTGTACCTCATCTCGCATACAAAGGAGACCGTGGGAACCTACGCCGGGATTGAGACTCACCGGCCGTTCATAAAGGTTCCCATCAAGGATATCGATCACGATAAAACCAAACGCAAGCCGGACGCCGTAACGCAACCCGACGGTCTGTTCGCAATCTACTCAATCCAGTCTAACGATGCGATTTCCTTTTCCGGTGAGGACAATCCACTCGAAGAATCAACTGCCGTAGACACATATGAAAAGCTGTTCGCGTCGCTGCCAAGCTTTTCCGTGATTTGCTCAGAGTCGCCAGACGAGTGTGGCCGTTTCAATTTTGGGGGCACCGCACGCGTGACTATCGACCATGGTGCGCTATTTGTGGGAACGGAGGGCATTAAAAGTCTTAAGTGGAAATTCTGCGTCGAGAATTCGACGCTCTGCAGCAAGTTCGAGATTTCCAACGACATACTTCCACAGAGAGTGGGACTGCATCTGAAGGGCTCTCGCGATGCAATCGAGATCTGCACAAACGGCTGTAGTTCACAAGATCCAGCCAATAGTAGTCGGTCGATTTGGATCAAGATGGGCGGCCAGGCGCTAATTGGTAGTGGTAAGCCAGACGAGGTCAAGCAAGAATGCCCTCACGCGATACCCTATAAGTCAGATCCCGATTTCAAGCTCTATTACAAGCTACGCGAATCGCCAAAAGGTTACGTGCCCATAGACGCCTCGAAGCAAGAAACGAAACGCGCAAAAGGCTCGAAACGGAACATGCGCGACATGTCGGCTTTCGACAATCGCAATTGGCCCGAAGGTTCGGATTGCCCACCTCTGCGTAATTAGGCGGGCGTTGCAAGCCGTATGTCCCGATGACTTCACCGGTGATTGTGTCCCTCGTGATCTGTCAAGTGCCGTCAGCCGTGAGCGCCGCGGTTCAACATCCCGAAGCATCGAACCGACCTTCGTCGGGGTACTTCGGGAAACTGTTGTGTCCCCCTCGCTTGGGAAAGCGCCGGCGAGGTCGCCGGCGCTCCACCACATTATCCCTGTCTGCGCCGGCGATGATCGCGCTGTCCGCGATCGCCGCGATCTCCGCGGTCGCCGCGGTCCTCGCGCGGAGGTCGATTCGCGCGCGCCTCGCGCGCTGCTGCCAGCTCTTCCTCCGTGGGCGGAGGGAGAAGCGGCTTTCGCGACAGGCGGATCTTGCCGGTGTCCGGCTCGATCGCGACCACTTGCACTTCCACTTCGTCGCCGAGTTGGAACAGATCCGTGACCTGACCGACGCGCGTGTGCGCCATCTCCGAGATGTGCAGCAATCCGTCCTGACCGGGAAGGATCTCGACGAACGCGCCGTACGGCTCGATGCGTTTGACCGTTCCCTTGTAGTTTTTGCCGACTTCCGGCGATGCGGTCAGACCCTTGATGATGTCGATCGCGCGCTGCGCCGATGCGCCATCGATCGACGCCACCGTGACCTTTCCGTCATCCTCGACATCGATCTTGGTGCCGGTCTCCTCGACGATCCACCGAATGGTTTTGCCACCCGATCCGATGACGTCGCGAATGCGGTCCTTCGGTATGAAGATGGTGTAGAGACGCGGCGCGAACTCCGACAGCTCGGCGCGCGGTTTCGCGATCGCGGCATCCATCTTGCCGAGGATGAAGAGACGGCCTTCCCTCGCCTGCTGGAGCGCCTGCGCCATGATCTCGCGCGAAAGGCCGGTGACCTTGATGTCCATCTGCAGCGCCGTGAGCCCTTTGCGCGTGCCGGCGACTTTGAAATCCATGTCGCCTTCGTGGTCCTCGAGGCCGGCGATGTCGGAGAGGATGGCCGTCCTGGAAGCCTCCTTCACCAGGCCCATCGCCACGCCCGCAACGGCAGCGCGCATGGGGACGCCCGCTTCCATCAGGGCCAGCGACCCGCCGCAGACCGAGGCCATCGACGAGGAGCCGTTCGACTCGAGGATGTCGCTGACGCAGCGGATGGTGTAACCGAATTCGCTCTCCGGCGGCAGCATCGGCTGCAGCGCCCGGCGGGCCAGATTGCCGTGACCGATTTCGCGGCGCGCCGGTCCGCGCAGAAACTTCACTTCGCCCACCGAGAAGGGGGGAAAGTTGTAGTGCAGCATGAAGCGCTGGAAAGTCTCGCCCTCGAAGTCTTCGATCTTCTGTGCTTCCTGAGGAGTTCCGAGGGTGATCGTGACCAGTGCCTGGGTCTCGCCGCGAGTGAAGATCGCCGAGCCGTGGGTCCGCGGGAGCACGCTGAGCTGGATGTCGATGGGACGGATTTCGTTGAAGGCGCGACCGTCGAGACGCTTCTGGTCATTGATGATGACGTCGCGGAAAATCTGGGTCTCCATCGCTTCGTAGGCCGCTTCGACCGCCGCGAGTTTTTCAATGTCCTCCGGCGGAACCGAGGCCATCATCTGCGACTTCACGTTTTTCACTGCGTCCCGACGCGCTTGTTTGCCCTGAGTCAGCAGCGCCATGCGCAGCGTCGCGCCGTAGTTCTTCATCAGGTCCTGCAACAACTCGGCGGCATAGCGAGGCGTGATGGCGACTTCGACCTTCGGCTTGCCTGCCTCGGCGCGCAACTCGTTCTGCAACGCACAGATCTGTTTGATCGCGTTGTGCGCGGCGTCGAGCGCGTCGAGCACGACGCTCTCATCGACTTCGCGCGCTCCCGCCTCGACCATCACGATGGCGTCGGAGGTTCCGGCGACCACCAGGTCGAGCTCGGAGAGGTCGCGCTGCGCGTTGGTGGGATTGATGAGGATCTGACCGTCGAGATATCCGACCCGAACCGCGCCGATCGGATTCAGAAACGGGATCTCCGATACCACCAGCGATGCCGAGGCCGCGTTGATGGCAAGAGTGTCGGGATCATTCTCGCCGTCGGCCGACAGAACGAGCGCGATGATCTGCGTTTCCTGTTTGTAGCCCTCGGCGAACGACGGCCGCAGCGGCCGGTCGATGAGGCGTGAGGTGAGAATTTCTTTTTCGGTGGGACGCCCTTCCCGCTTGAAAAAGCCGCCCGGGATGCGTCCGCCGGCGTAGGTGTACTCCTTGTAATCAACGGTCAGCGGCATGAAATCGCCGAGGACCGTGCCTTCCTTGAAACATGCGGTAGCGAGGACGACGGTATCGCCGTAGCGAATGACGCACGCGCCATTGGCCTGGCGCGCGACCGCACCGGTCTCGAGCGAGAGCGTGCGCCCGCCGATCTGCATTTCCTTCTTTGTCATGAACCATCCTTCAGGTGCGCGAGCCACTCATCACTTCGCGCCAATTGTTGTGTCCGCGGTGGCCGGATGATGGGATCCGGCCGGAGGGGAAAACCAGTGCTGAGTCCTGAGTGCTGAGTTGATGCCAGCCCTTCTCAGGACTCAGCACTCAGCACTCAGCACTTCACTTACGGATTCCGAGTTTATCGATGATCGAGCGGTATCGGTCCTGGTCGGTCTTCTTGAGGTAGTCGAGAAGGCGACGCCGGCGTCCGACGAGCTTCAGGAGCCCGCGGCGGCTGTGATGATCCTTCGCGTGCGATTTGAAATGCTCGGTCAGATACGTGATGCGGTTCGACAGGAGAGCAATCTGCACTTCCGGCGAGCCGGTATCATCGTTGTGCGTGCGATACTGCGAAATCAGGTCCGTTTTCTGCTGCTTGGTGGATGGCAAAACACTGTCTCCTTAGCCAGTTACCCGTAAATCGATAAACCAACTCTCTTAAGACGGCCAACCATAACAGTGGGAGGGGGCAAAATCAATCCCGATGCCGATTTCGAAGAGCAACGACCTGCATCGTCGCGCCATCATCGTCGACGGCCATTGCGACACGCCCTACCGGATGCTCCGCCGCAACGTGCATCTCGATGAGCACGACACCGAGGCGCAGGTGGATCTGCGGTCGCTGCGGGAGAGCGGCATCACGGCGTCGTTCTTCGCGGCCTACGTCCCGCCCTACTATGCCGACCGGGGGGCGGCGCAGTTCGCCTATCGCCTCATCGATCTGATCCGTTCCGAGACATCGCGCTATGCGAACCAGCTGAATTTCTGCACCGATTCGGAGGGCATCCGGCGCGCGAAGGAGAACGGCAAGACGGCCATCATGATCGGAGTCGAAGGCGGCCACGCCATCGAGGATTCCCTCGATACCCTCCACGATTTCTACCGCCTCGGCGCCCGCTATATGACTCTGACGCACGTGAACACGAACAACTGGTGCGATTCGTCCGGGGACGGCGGTCGTCACGGCGGCATCACGGACTTCGGCCGTCAGGTCGTACGCACGATGAACGACATCGGCATGATCGTCGACATCTCTCACGTCTCCGACGCCGCGTTCTACGCTGTGCTCGAAACCACCCGCACGCCCATCGTCGCGACGCATTCGTCCTGCCGCGCGTTGTGCCGTCATCCCCGCAACATGACCGACGACATGCTCCGCGCTCTCGCGCGCAACGGCGGCGTGTGCATGATCAATTTTTTCTCGGCCTTCGTGAACGACGCCGTGGCGGAAGCGGTCCTGCGGGCGCAGAAACGCGACCGCAAGCCGAGTAGCGAGGGGGGAACCGAGGAGCTGCCCGACGACACGACCGATTGGGATGAATATCTGAAATGGTTCAATCAGCTCGGCTGCCCGACCGCCAGGCTGGAAGACGTCGTCAATCACTTCATGCACGCGGTCGAGGTGGCGGGGGTCGATCATGTCGGTGTCGGCAGCGACTTCGACGGTGTTCCGGCGCTGCCGGAGGATCTCGAAACCGCGGCTGCGCTACCGCGGGTCACCGAACGCCTGCTCGAACGCGGCCTGTCGGAGCGCGATGTCGAGAAGATCCTGGGCGGCAATTTCATGCGCGTCTTCGAGCAGATCGAAAAAGCCCGTGTAAAATCGCCCGCCGATCATGCCGAGCGAAGTTGAACAGCTGCGCGACCTCGCCCGCGCCTTCTGGGCCGGGCAGCCGATTCCGTGTCCCAAGCATCCGGGAGTCAACATGGTCGGCGAATTCGTGCAGACGACGTTCGCAGACCACATTTTTCTTACCTGCCCGCGCGGAAAAGAAACCATCACCATTCCGCAGCGGCCGAAGCAGATGCAGTTTTATCCGCAGGCTGTCGAAGGCTTCGTCGAAAACATCAATCGGGGCGATGCCATCCAGTGTTATCGCTGCCAGTCGCCGCTCGAGGTCAACACCGTCGAGAACGCGACCACCGGAGTCGCGCGCTACGTGTTCACGTGCGTGCGCTGCCTGTCGTGGGGGGAGTGGGCGGGGCGGCCGGAAACGGCCAAGATTGGCAAAGACGCGACGTAGCGCTATCGCGCTGGCGGCGTGCGGCGCCTTCCTTATTAAGAGGTAGGGATTTCCTGATTTCCGTCACTCCTTAGAGCAAGGAGATCTCCCCTCTTGTCTAACGTGTCCCTTTCGCAGATCGCAGCCGATCTCTCGCGACTGCATAACCTACTCTCGCTCGCCGATGGCGACCCTTACGAATACGTCGATCTTCCGTTCGAGGCCGCCGTCAAGCGGCGGCTGAACAGGGATCCGGCACAAGTGCTCCGGCTCCGGCGGATGGCAACCGAAGTCGCGATGCTGTGCAGCGACTAGAAATCAGCGATCGCATTGACGATCGCGTCGATCGCGCGCGTCGCGACAGGCGAGTCGGCGATGTGATGGTTAATCACAATTGAAAAGTAGCGATACCCGCCGTGCGTGCCGGCGAGGATTCCGCTGAGCGCGTTCACGCCCGCAATGGTTCCGGTTTTTCCGCGCAGTCGCGACGCGAGCGGAAGGAGACGGCGCCGCAGCGTTCCTTCTTCCCCCGGCGTCGCAAGAATGCTCCAAAATACGCCGCGGTGCGCAGGCGCGTTCATCCATCGTAAGAGGGACACGATGGCACTCGGCGTGGCGAGGTCATCGGGCGACAGTCCCGATCCGTCGACGAAACGGAACTCCGTGCCGTCGATGCCGACCTCCCGCGTCAGAAACTCGCGCTCGAGATCCTCCGCGCCTCCGTACGTTCCGGCCGTCGATTTGAACAGCATCTCCGCGTACAGGTTCTGGCTGTTCTTGAGCATGACCGTCAATAGGAGCGATAGCGGCGGCGACTCGATGACGGCAAGACGCTCGTGCAACCCTGAAGGCCGACCCGCAATGACGTCTCCGCGCACATCGATCCCGGCCTGACGCAGCGTGTCCGCAAATGCCTGCGCAGCGTAAAGAGCAGGATCATGAATTGATGGCAGAGCCGTGAAACGCGGAGGCGCCTTCCCTTGTACGTGCACGGAGTTGAGCGCGTCGACGGTCACCGTCGGCTCGCCCTCGCCGCACGTGATGTTGGCGATAACGCGAACAAAGGCAGGATCAGTCGTGGCGATCGGTTGCTCACAGTGCTCGATGACGACGCCCACGACATTCTCGTTGTAGGCGAGCGCGTCAACCGGCGCGGCGTAATCGTTGCCGAGGTTGCCGACCTTCCAACTGCCTGGGATGGTGACGCGATCGAATGCCGAAGCGTCGGCGATGACGTTGTCGACGGCGCGAATGTCTCGCGCACGAAGCGCGTCGACAAATGTGGCGAACACGGCGTCGCGGTCGAACGCCCACCGCCCGCCCAGCGACGAATCGCCTGTCCCGCGGATCACGAGATCGTTCCCGTCGAGCCAAAGCTCGGTTGCGAAACGATGATCGAGACCGTGACAGGTGATGGCGGTGGCGGCAGCGAAGAGCTTGCGGTTCGACGCCGGCATCAACAGGGTGTGCGCGTTCCGCTGGAAGAGTACGCGGCCGCTGTCGTCCTGAACGTCGATCCCCCAGATTGCGTTGCGCAACTGAGGGACTGCCGCCGCTTGCTCGATGCGCGTCGGCAGCGTCGTCGCGCAAGCAGCAGTCAGCAGCAGGCTAAGCGAAAGAAAACTCTTCGAACGAAGGCGCATGATCGAGGTTGTACTTCGCGGCGGCGATGATTCGGTCGTCACCGAGGCGCCTCGCGACCGAAAACGACTTCAGATACGCGCCGTAATCGCGCGCCAGGCGATAGAGGGGTATACCCCTCACCCCGTCCCTCTCCCCGCTTGCGGGGAGAGGGTGAAGGGTGAGGGGTATACCTGCCTCCCGCATCGCATCGTAATGGAACACCGCGTGCGCGCTTTCCATCTCGCCGCGATTTGCAATCATGTCGGCGATGACATCGCCGCGTGGCGGCTGGGCGTTGCCGCGATAGGCAGTCATCTCCCATACGCCGATGCGGAGGCTCGCGAACGCGCCCTGCTCCCCGAAAATCGCGGCCAGCTTGGACGCCGCCACGGCCACGATCAGCTTGTGGCCGAGGTCTTCGTAATCGTCGGAGGCGACCAGGAAGTAATCGCGGAGAAAATCGGGATCGCGATAACGCTTGGCGAGCCAGCGCTCGGCGCGAAGCCGATCGCCGGCCGCGACGCTCGCTCGCAATTCCCCGATATCGCCGCGCTGCCCGGCAGCGATCGCGGGAGGATCGGTGATTGGCGGCTCGCTCCACGGTTGCCGGCTCATGGCCGCATAGATCGCGCATTCGGTGACGACATCATCGAAGCGGTCGCCGAGTTGATCGCGAATGTCCCACGCCGAGCGGCAGCAGATCACGGCATGCTTTGCGTGTTGTGACGGCGCATAGGCCAACACCGCAAATCGCGCCACCGCTGCGAACAACTCGTCGGAAGTGTGACCGCGGCGAAAGTCGTGGATCGCGGCGCGAATGCCCTTCTCATCGCGTTCGAGAAGAGGATCGTAGAGGCTTATTTCTTCCCCTTCTTTTTCACGGGTACTTTTTTCACGGGGGCCTTCGCCCTGGTCGTCGACGCGCTGGCCATGCCGTCCGATTCGGAGCGGCTGTCATCGACCAGGACTGTCTGCGTCATGGCGTCGGTGCCGCTGGTGTCGGGGGTCGGTTTCGCTTCCGCCGGCGCGATCGTCTGCGTGGTAGGCTCGGCGCCCGGACCGGCCTTGTGCCGACCGCATGCGATCGCGATAAATATCAGAGCCAGAATGGTTTTCTTCACGGCTACCCGATTGCTGAAGCGATGCAATTTCCCTGACAGGATTCGATACAATGCCGATCTGCCATGGCGGACCGCAAGCGCGTCGGCATTTTCGGCTGGGGCGTCGTGGCCCCGAAATCCCCTAACATCGAAGCCTTCGAACGCAATCTCGAGCGGGCAGACAGTTGGTTGACACCCTTTCGAGGTTACGGACAATCAAACTTTCTCGTTGGTGACCCAGAGTTCGATTTCGAAACATATCACGAGTGGTTCGACCAACGATTTCCGCCCGCCAAATACGCGCAGCTCGCCGACAAAATGGGACCGATGGTCAAATTCGCCATCGGGGCATTCATTCAATCTCTCAGTCAAAATCCCGGCATCGAAACGACTCTGCAGAAGCTGGGGACCAAATGCCACGTGTACGTCGGCACCGGACTGGGAGACATTACGATCACGCAACAGGAAGCGCTGCGACACGAGCGCGCACTGCGCCGCTGGAATGAATTCTGGGCGGCGCCGGAACGCTGCGCCGCGCTTCAAGCGCATCTCGACGGCGATATCGATCCGGCCGCGCCGCGCGATCCCGACAACTTTCCGACCGGCTCCGAAGAGTGGATCGAAGCCAAGTACGACTGGGAAGAATTCTGGGCAGCCAAGAGCGACGCGCTCCAGCACTACCTGATCGAAGCGGCAGCCATTCAGGGCGAGGCCGTGCCGGCATCGTCGGGCTCCGCGAAATTGACGACCATCCGGCAGAAGCTCAACAAGATCCGCGCGCTGAACAAGAAGTGGGGATGTCCCGACGAGCCCTGGGCCAGCGTTTCGCCGAACCTGCTGTGGAACATCCCGAACATTCCCGCGGCGCAGATCTCCATGATCGGAAAGATCGTCGGGCCGGCATTCGCACCGGCGGCGGCGTGCGCGTCCTTCGGCGTGGCCGCCAAGATGGCCATCGATGCCATCAACCTCGGCGACGCTACCGCCGCCATTATCGGAATGACCGACCCTCCACCCCACCCCATGGTCATCTCCGCATTTTACAACGCCAACGTGCTCTCGGCCGACGCCGATGTTTCGCGGCCGATGACGGCGCTCAAGGGCACGCATGTTGCCGGAGGCGCGTGCGTGTGGATCGTGGCGGATGCCGACGCCATGATGGCGCACGGATTTCGTCCGCTGGGATTGGAAATCGTCGGCGTCGGAACGTCGTCCGACGCGCATCACATCATCACGCCCTCGAAAGGCGGACCGCAGCTCGCCATCAAGGCCGCCATGAAGGGAGTCCAATCCGGCGACGTGACGACCTGGGACATGCACGCAACGGCGACGCCCGGCGATGCAACCGAGATCGCACATTCGCTCGAGCTGCTTCACCCCGATGTCATCTTCACGGCGCGCAAGGGAACGTTCGGACACGGCATGTCGGTCGGGGGCGGGTGGGAGCTCACCGCGCAACACCTCGGCTTGGCGAAGGGGCGCCTTTATCCGATGGCGCTCACCGAAGGCGAGCTTCACGCCGATGTGAAGGTGCATTCCCCGAAATTCGTGCAGGCCGACGGATGCGAAGTGACTCGCGGCTACAGCGGGAAGTTGAGCATGGGCGTCGGCGGGATCAACTCCTGCGTCATCAGCCGGCCGTGGGATCCACAGTATGTAGAGTCTCGACTGGCCCAACATCACCCTGCGATACAATCCGCCCGCCCGATTCGCTAAGAAAAAATAGGAGGAGCCCATGAAGCTCAAGGTCTACTTCGGAGTGTGCGCCATTCTTCTGTCGTCGCTGACGGTGCTGGCACAGGGTCAGAAAAAAGAGATGTCGGCTGAAGAAAAGGCGCAGATGGACGCCATGATGAAGGCCGGCACGCCGGGGGAGGCACACAAGAAGCTCGCGCCGATGATCGGCACGTGGAACGTCGTCGTGAAAATGTTCCCGCAGCCGGGTGCGCCGGCTCAGGAATCGAAAGGCACCGCCGTGAACAAATGGGTGCTCGGCGGCCGCTGGGTGCAGGAGAACTTCACCGGCAAATTCATGGACATGCCGTTCACCGGCATCGGTTACACCGGCTACGACAACATCAAGAAGCAGTACACCGGCACGTGGATGGACAGCATGTCGACGGCCACGATGTCGTCCGCCGGAACGGCTGACGACAGCGGCAAGACTTACGAATTCACATCCACGATGGACGATCCGATGAGCGGGAAGCCGATGGCGATCAAGGAAAAAGTGACCGTCACCGACAAGAACCACCACACCATGGAAATGTGGGCCCCCGCGCCGGACGGCTCGGTGTACAAGATGATGGAGATCGTCTACACGCGGAAGAAGTGACCCCGCGGAGCGCGGCTCAGGATGACGCGCGCGCAGCCACGCGCGTCAGCGCGATCACCGCGAATGTCGCGCCTAACGGATCGGACATGATCGAGAAACGCCCCACTTCCGGAATGTCGCGCGGCTCGAAGGCCTGCTTTACGCCCAGAGACTTCGCTTTCTTCAGGCTGGCGTCGCAATCCGTCACGGCGAAATAGGGCATCCAGAACGGCGGCATCTCCTCGGCCATGTCATGCATTCCGCCGGTCGCGACGTCGCCGACGTGGGCCTCGGTGTAGCCGGGCGTGATCTTCAGCTTCCAATCGAACAGAGCCGAGTAGAACTTGCGCGCTGCTTCGATGTCGTTGGTCGACAGCTCGTTCCAGCACATGGTTCCTGGTTCGTTGATGATGTCCGCTCCTTTGTGCTTCTTGGGCTGCCAGATGGCGAACTTCGCGCCCTGCGCATCCTGAATGTTGGCCATGCGGCCGACGTCCATCACATCGAATGGTTCAGACAGTAATTTCGCGCCGAGCGATTTCGCTTTCTTCGCGGTTGCATCCGCGCTCGCGACGCAGACGTAGGAGAGCCACGCCGGCTTCGCTTTTTTGTTTTCGTAAAGCGCGCAGACGTTTTTTCCGTTCTTCTGCAGCATGACGTACGGAGGCTGATCCGGCCCCATCGGCATTTCGTTCGCGGTCTGGCCGAAGAGAGATGTGTAGAACTTCGTGGCAGCCTTGCCGTCGCTGGTGGCGAGCTCAGTCCAGCAGAAATCTCCGGGCGGATAGCTTTTCTTTTCTGTCATGGTGCACCTCGGTCGGCTTGTATATACGCGGCCAGCGCCTCGCGCCAGTCACGAAGCGGTGGCATTCCGCGGAGCGGAGTGTAACGGGGCCGGGGAACGCGGTGCGCCTCGCGCGTGGACACCGATTGCACGAGCTCGCCACTCGCGCTCACGAGACGCGCCGCCTCGAGAGCAAATGTGGCGTTCGAACATACGCCGGCATTGACGACGTGATGCAGGCCGTATTCACGCTGCTCGACCATCTCCACAAGACGTAGAACGAGATCGTCGACGTAGGTCGTGCTCGCCCACACATCGGACACTGCCCGCACACTCCGTCCCTGGCGAAGCTGCTGATGAACCGTGCTGATGAACGATTCCTTTCCGGGTCCGAAGATCCAGGAGCTCCGCACGATGCATGCATTGCGACATGCCGCTGCGACCGCGCGCTCCCCTTCCAGTTTAGTGCGGCCATATTCATTGATCGGATTCGCCGCGTCATCGATGGCATAGAGCTTTTGTTCGCGACCGTCGAAGACGTAATTGCTGCTGAAGTGCACCATCGCGGGCGCAACCTCGGCCAAATTTCTCGGACCAGCGACATTCACCGCGTGTGCAAGTTTCGGATCGTCTTCACAGGCGTCGACGCCGACGACAGCGCAGTTGATGACGAGATCGGGCCGCAATTCGGCGATTCTGCGCCGCACCGCGTCACGATCGGTGATGTCGAGATCGGAGTGCGTAAGTGCAATTACTTCCCGCCCCTCGCCCGGCCCTTCGGGCCACCCTCTCCCCGCTTCGCGGGGCGAGGGCACTCGCGCCAGAGCGAAGCGGCGGGTGAGGGCGCGTCCCACCAGTCCGGCCGCGCCGGTGACCACGACTCTCAATGCAATTTCAGGCCGGTCGCTTTCTCGAGATCGGCGGGATCGTCGAGGAGGATCCATTGGATCACCGACAGCGGGATCGAGCCGTTGGCGATCAAGTCATCATGAAATTGGCCCAGGCGGAAATTCGCGCCTTTGGCGTCGCGATCGCGGCCTAACAAACGCATGATCTGCCACTTTCCGGTCATGTAGCTGATCTTCTGCGTGGGATCGACGGCCGAGCCGGCAGCCTCACCGGTGGCGGCTTCGCGATCGAGACCGCCGCCCTCCATGAAGTAGTTCACCGCCTGATCGAACGTCCACTTTCCGGTGTGAAGGTTGACATCGACACCGATGCGCGCGGCGCGATATCGCGAGAGTCGCAGCACCTGTCCGCCGGTCGCGGAATCGGGCGGATAAAGACCTTCGCGAAGCAGCATCTCCTCCCCGTAGAGCGCCCAACCTTCGACGAACACCGTGTCGCCGTGATGGCGGCGAATCTCGTTCTGCAAATGATTGCCGATCGAGATCTGCAGGAAATGTCCGGGAATGCCCTCGTGTCCGAGGATCGGGCGGGGATCTTCGATGGCGGCGCGGATGTAGAAGTTGCGGCTCTCCGGGTCGTAGGTCGGGATGAAAAAGAATCCGCTGTTGTCGGGATCGTAAACGCCGGGAGGATTCATGAATCCGCCCGGACTGGTCGGCTTGAACGCTTCCGGAAGCTGACGAATGAGAAACGGCCCGATGTAACTCGGAATCGTCACCAGCCGCTTCTCTTTGAGGAACTGGATCATCTCCTCTTCGCGGCTTTGATAGGCCTTCAGAAAATCCTGCTGGTTGGCGGGGATGTTTTTCGCGCGATGAGGATTCGGATCGGCGAGGGACGGATCGGGCAGCATCGCTTCCAAGGCGCGATAGCGCGCGAGCTCGACTTCGCCGAGATGGGCGATGTCGTGAGCGCTGAAGGGAAGCAGGAGAATGCGGTGCAGCATGTACTCGTAGTTTTCGAGTCCCAGCGGCTTCCATGCGGTCATGGTGGGCAAACGCTTTTCGAGCCAGTCGGCGTAGCCATGAATGGCACGCAGTGCATCAATTTTCGCGGAGATCAACGCATCGCGCTCGGTGGGAGTCAGGTCGCCTGCCAGCGTCATCAGGCTCTCGTTGAGCAGCGGATCGATGCTGCGAGCCGACTGAATCGCGAATTCCGCGTACAGCCGCACCGGGTGCGTCAGATTTTTCTTTCCTTGCTCGATCAACGCCGGCATTTTTTTCAGGCGCGACGTCGCGGAGATGGCGCGATTGCGCGGCGTGTCGTATTCCTTCTTCAACAGCGAGAAAATCGCATTGCTGGCCTCGTTGACGTAGATGCCCGGATTGGATTCTTCCGGCTTGCGGACACGATCGGGAAAATTCACGCCCTCCAGCTGCGCCCGGAAAAGGATCGCGTCGATTTTGTCGTCCTTGCTCCACCTCGAAATATCGGCGGCCCGCACGCGCTCGAGCAAATCGCGCACGTGTGCCCGGCGTCGAGCGATCGCCGATGCCGACAAATCGGCCAGCCGATCGTCATAGGCATGGAAGCCCTGATCGCTCGCGAACACTGGAAATTCGCGTTTCTGCCATTCGTAGTAGTCATGCGCGGCGGAACGCAAGGCGTCAGGCGTCATCGGGCTTGAAAGTGCGCTTAGCGGCATGAGGATTGTGATCGCGATCACGCTGAGCTTCACGATTTGTCTCCCTTCAAGACCACGGCAGTCTACAATTGATCAAACCCAATTTCGTCGGAGGGACGCCATGAAACCCGAGAGTGGTGTCGCTGCTGCGCTATTCGCGCTGGCTTGTGCGTGCACGACTACTGTTCCACAACATCACTCCGTACGCCGCCCTACACGAGACGGCGCCGACGAATTTCAGCGCATGATCTGGTCGGACGAAAACGGCCGAATTTTGCCGGGAGCGTATGCGCGCGCTCTCGACCAGGCCGCGGCAATCCGAAAGCAGCCGCGTCCCGATCGCGCCGGTGTCTCGCGTAATTCCTGGACCTGGCTCGGGCCCGGAAACGTCGGAGGGCGGATCACCAGCATCCTTGTTCATCCCACAGATCCGAACCTGATCTGGGTCAACAACCCTGGTGGCGGAATCTGGAAGAGCGCCAACGCCGGCACGACATTCCAGCCGGTCAACGACTTCCTCGCGAACCTGGCCGTCAGCACGATGGCGATGAGCCCCGCCGATCCAAAGGTGATGTACGCCGGGACGGGCGGCGGGGCGGGTGCCAGCACGCTTCGCGGGGCGGGGATCTTCAAGAGCTCCGATGGCGGCGAGACGTGGACGCAGTTGCCGGCCACCACCGCCGCGGATTGGTCGGGCGGCGTCGAAAAGATCTCGATCTCGCCGGACGGAAACAGCGTTCTGGCGGCGACCAAAGCGGTCTATTCCGACGTCGCGAGCGCCATCTGGCGCAGCACCGACGGCGGAAACACCTGGACCGAAGCGCTGAAACAAACCGGAGGCATGGAAGGATGGGTGGTGGAGTTTCACCCGACCGACAACAGCCGCGCCATCGCCAGCACAAAAACAGGACAGGCTGTCTACTCAACTGACGGCGGCGCGAATTGGAATGCCGCTACCGGGATTCCTCCGGAGGGCCTCATCGCTGTCGCATACGCCAGAAGTAATCCGACGATTGTGTATGCGGGCCTCGACAGCAACGGCGGCGATATTTACAAGAGCACCGACGGCGGACAAACGTACACCCGCGTGAACACCGGCACGGGTTACCTCGGTGAACAGGGTTGGTACAGCAATGTCGTGTGGGTCGATCCGACCAACGCCAATCACGTTCTGATCTCGGGACTCGACATTTATCGCAGCACCGACGGCGGCGCCAGCTTCACACAGATCAGCCAGTGGCAGAAGTCGCCTCGCTCCGCACACGCCGATCACGGCGCCATCGCTGCAGCCAGCGGATACGGGACTTCGAATCAGACCATCCTGTTTGGCAACGACGGTGGCCTTTACCGCGCCCAGGACATCACGACTGTCGAAGCTGAAGCGGGCTGGGAAGTGCTCAACAACAACCTCGGCGTCACGCAGATCTACGGGGCGGCCGGCAATCCGATCAATGGCGTCATCATGGCGGGAACACAGGACAACGGAAGCGTGCGCTATGACGGCGACGCGCAGAAGTGGTCTCGATGGGAGGGAGGCGACGGCGGGTTCGTGGCGGCCGACCCGAATGACCCCAACTTCTTCTACGGCGAGTACGTCTACCTGACCATCTATCGCAGCGATGACGGGGGATTCGCCCGTCCCGAAGATGTCTACGGCTTTTACAACTTCTGGAACGGCGCGTCGTGGGAAAAAAAGGCGCGCAGCAGTCCGATCACCGAGGCCAAGAGCGGAACTGCAAACTTCATCGCGCCCTTCATCATGGACCCCAATGAGCCGAATCGGCTGCTCGCGGGCGCCCGTTCGCTATGGGTCACCAACGATGCCAAGAAATCGAACAAGGAAGGCGGACCATCCTGGGCGATCATCAAACCGGGGACCGGTAACGCTCGCGTCAACAACATCAGCGCCATCGCAGTGGCAAAGGGAAATTCGAACGTCATCTGGGTCGGCCACAACAACGGCGACATCTTCACCACATCCAACGGACTCGCCAGCTCTCCGAGCTGGACGAAAGTCGATGACGGCTCGCCTGCCCTGCCCAATCGTTTTGTGACGCGCATCGTCGTCGATCCGAGCGATTCCCGCACAGCCTACGCAACGTTCGGGGGCTTCTCGGCAAACAATCTCTGGCGAACAACTGACGCCGGCGCAACGTGGACGAGTATCACCGGACCTTTGCCCCAGGCTCCGATCGAGACTCTTGCCATCCACCCGAAGAATTCGAAGTGGCTCTACGCCGGAACCGAAGTCGGCCTGTTCACCAGCGAAGATGGCGGCGCGACCTGGGCGGTCCCGCAGGACGGCCCCGCCAACGTCTCGGTCAAAGAGCTGTTCTTCCTAAACAACACACTCTACGCTGCGACGTTCGGACGCGGAATGTACAAAGTCGACATCCCGAATACGCCCGCGAAGACCGCCCAAACGTGCTACACGCTGACGATCCAAGCCGACGACGGTTCACGCGGCGGCATTCTTCCCGACGTCGCGCCGAACTGTGACGGTGGACGGGCATACACAGCGGGGACGATCGTCCGCCTGAAAGCGCGAGCGAGAGCGCCTCACAGCTTCGCGGGATGGTCGGGCGACATCGGTTCCAATGGTGTCGTTACCATGACAGGCAACAGAATCGCTACAGGACACTTCACGCCGAGCGCAGCCTGCTATCCGCTGACGATCAGTATCACGCCGCTTGCGGCCGGAAAAGTGACAACGATTCCTCCGCCGAACTGCGGCAGCGGCTACGTGGCCGGCACCGAGGTCATCTTCGTGGCCACGCCGACCGCTCCCTACGCTTTCGGGGGCTGGGGGGGAGCTTACTTCGGCCCCGATCCGGTCGGCGCAGTGGAGATGGATGAACCGCTCGCCATCACCGCCATCTTTGCTTTGCCGGCAACGAACGACGAAATCGCGAATGCCATCGAGATCCGAGGATCGACGTCGTTTCTGCTGGATACTTCGGCCTCCGGCAACTCACCGGACGATCCGGTGGTCTGCGAAGCCGGCAAGAGTGGAAAAACAGTTTGGTTCCGGATGACGCCCACCGAGGATGCTCCGCTGCGCATCGATACGAATGGCAGCAACTACCACACCGTCATCCAGATCTACACCGGGCAACCGGGCGCGCTGAACGCGATTGCGTGCAGCGCCGAGGCACTTCCCGGAACGCCGATCTCGGAGCTGAGCGACAGCTTCGACTTGGCGACCGACGAGCTGGCCGGCATTCAGATCAAAGCCAGGAAAGGGACCACCTACTACATCGAAATCGGCGACGCGACGGAGCCCGATCCCGAAGGAGCAGAATTCGACTTCACGGATGACTTCAAGGACTTTCCCGATGGCGGTCTCTTGCAGGTCAACGTTGTGTTCGGAAACACGCGAGGTCGCGTGGTGCGGCACTGATACCATTCCGCCCGGCGTGCTCAACGAACAGATCGGTCAATACCGCATCACCGGCAGGCTCGGTCAGGGCGGGATGGGCGAGATCTTCGCGGCGCGCGACGAGAAGCTGAATCGCACCGTGGCCGTGAAGTTCATTGCGAACGCGCAGATGGACAGCGACGCCTCCCGGCGGCTGTTCCTGCGCGAGGCTCGCGCGGCCGCGGCGCTCGATCATCCCTTCATCTGCACCGTTCACGACGTCCTCGAGCATCAGGGACGGCCCGTGATCGTCATGGAGCGCGTCGAAGGTGAGACGCTGCAGGCGTGCATCAGCCGCGGAGCGCTGCCGACCGAGCAGATCGTGCGCTACGCCAGGGAAATCGCTGAAGCGCTTGGCGCGGCGCACGCGCGCGGCATCGTCCATCGCGACATCAAGAGCGCCAACATCATGCTCACGCCGAGCGGTCACGTGAAGGTCATGGATTTTGGTCTGGCGTTGATCGCCGCCACGCCGGAAGAGCAGACCGCGCACTTTTCCGAAGAGCTGAGCACCAAAGCCGCGGGCACGCTCCCCTATATGGCGCCCGAAATTCTGCGCGGAGAAAATGCCACTTCGGCCTCTGACCTCTACGCCCTCGGCGTCGTGATGTACGAGATGGCCACCGGCCGCCGGCCATTCGCCGGCCGAACCGATGCCGTGTTGATCTCCGAGATTCTCGATCGGCAGCCGGCGCCGCCGCGCCAGATTAACGCTACTCTGCCGGGGTCGCTGGACGAGCTGATCGTGCGTCTGCTGTCGAAAGAAGCCTCGCGCCGGCCGTCGATTGCCGACCTTATCGAGCGGCTCCAGAACAAGCCAAAAGAGAAGCGATCGCTCGCTGTTTTGCCGTTCCAGTCGCTCACCACCGACAGCGAAAACACCCACCTCGGCCTCGCTCTCGCGGATGCCACCACGAGCGAACTGGCGCTGGTGCACTCACTCCTGGTGCGGCCGACGGCCGCGATCCTGAAGTATCAGACCGCGGCCGATCCCATCACCGCGGCGCACGAGCTCGGAGTAGATGCGGTGGTGACCGGGACAGTGCAGCGCGCCGGCTCGCGCGTGCGAGTCACAGTGCAACTGATCAGCGCTGCAGAAGACAGACCATTATGGTCAACTAAAATCGATACTACTTTTGATGATATATTTGCGATGCAGGACGAGGTCTCGCGCAAGATCGTCGATGCGCTACAACTGGAGCTGACGCCGGCTGACGAACAGCGCTTCGCAAAACGCCTCCAGGCCAGCGGCGACGTCCTCGACCTCATGATCAAGGGCCGGCTGGCGCTGCTGCGCGAGACAGTTCCCGAACTGAATGAGTCGATCGAGTTTTTTGAACGCGCGTCGCAGCTCGAGCCACAGAATCCTCTTCCGCTGCTCGGCCTCGCCGACGCCTACACCCGGCTGGCGTTTACGTGGGACCCGGACGGCGGCTGGTACGAACGCGCCAAGGACATGTCGGAGCGGGCCCTGGCGCTCGATCCGGAGATTCCGGAAGGCCATTACATCCGCGCCCGGCTGGCGTGGACGCCACGAGGCGGATTCCAGCACGAATACGCCATTCGCGAGATCGTGGCCGCGCTGGCCGAGCGGCCGAATTTCAATGAAGCCTTCACCTGGCTCGCGGCGATTCTCTTTCACGTCGGCCTGATCGAAGAGTCTCAGGCCTATTACATGCACGCCCTGGTCATCAATCCCGCCGACGTCCTGGCGCGGACGCATCAACTGATGGGGCAATTGCTGATCGGCCCTTATGCCAACAGCGACAGGGCGGCCTTGGGAACGCTCGGCTCGCCGCAAACATCGTGGGAAATGTACATGGTCGCGTTCGCACAACTCCGTCTCGGCGATCTGGCTGCAGCAGAGAAGACGATCGATGCCGGAGCTCGGAAGTTCCCTGCTCAAGTGCTCTTTCACTCCGCCCGGGCAGTGCTCGCCGCGATGCAGAAGGACGAAGCGGCGGCCAATGTCGCGCTCGAACGGACGTTGCAGAACCGCCGGGCCTACGGTCATTTTCACCACGTCGAATTCGACATGGCCTGCGCGCTCGCGATCATGGGCCGTCGTGACGAAGCGATGGATCACCTCGCGTCCGCGGTGCGCTCCGGCTTTCCCTGCCTGGGCGCTGTCGAGAATGAGCCGCTGCTGGAATCCCTGCACGCCGAAGCGCGCTATCGCGATCTGATCCTGGAGCTGCGCCAGGGCCGCGAATACTTTTCGAAATTGTTCGATGATCTGCGAAGCTCGATCTCGAACTACTGATCACTCCATGGCAATCCGCGGCAACCAGCCCTTGCCTCTGACCGCCAGCGCGAATCCGGTCGCAGCGATGGCGACGATCAACAGCAGACCGACCATGGAGCGTCCGAAATACCACGCATCCGCGTCGAGGGTCAGCGGCATCGACCATCCGATCAACACCACGAAAGCCGTGGCCGACACCGCCAGAATTCCGAATCGAAAGATGATCACCATCACCACCAGCGTTGCCACGGCGGCATAGGCCATTCGCATCGCGATCGGACCGACCGGCTCGTAGAGAAACGATGGCGCCATCAGAGCTGCGCTGATGGCGATCGTGGCGGCACGATTTCGAACGACGGCGCTCACCACCAGGAGGAATGTCACCACGCCGAGGGATCGCAGCGTTGCTTCAATCAGATTCGAGATTACAAATGACGTCACATAAGCCGTCGACCCGAACGGCGAGCCTAACGGCAGTCCGCGGAGGTGCAACGCGGCGTTTCCCGCCAGCGCGGTGACTTGCCATGACAGCAGCACCAGGACGCCGGCCGCTGTCCCGACCAGCAGGTCCCGGCCGATGATCGGATCGTTGAAGCGGCCTTGTAAAAGCCGCGTCCATCCGATCAGCATTTGCGGCCATCGCCGGCGCGTCAGCGGCTCGACCGCGATGTAAACGATCCAGCTCATGAATGCCCAGAAGGTCGCATCGGCAGTCACCCTGGATGCCATCTGCCATTCCGGAACGAAGGCCGCGACGTGATGCGCTCGCAGCAAGGTCGATAAGAACGTGGCCGCGAAGATGAAAACCGCGAATCGCATTGCCGCCCGCCGATCCCCGCGCCCGCGATTGAGGTTTCGACGCGCGATGAGAAGTGCACTCGCCGGCAAGAGGATCAGAAAGAAGATCACCATCACATTCGCGATCTGCTTCCCGGTCGAATATGTCGCCGGCGGGACGGGCAGCGACAACAACGTCGAAAACCACACCGGTCGCCCGCGGAACGCTGCAGCCTCAACGCGTTTCCCGTCCGGAGCGACCCAGGCGTGCTTCTGATCGCTGTCGACCCGCGCGCGCCATTCCGATGGGACCGGCCGTAGCGTCGCAGCGTCGATTCCCGCAAGATCAAGAAACTTCGACCACGTTGCTCCTGATCTGTCGGAGGCGGTTAAACGCACCGGCGGAACGACGCTGAACTCGATGAGCCGGCCCGATCCGTCGAGCAGAACGTCTGCCATGCCTTGTTTCGTGAAAGGAGGATCGTTCGCCAACACGCGACGATCGGCGCGCTGCGCCAGCAGCGGCTCGGGACTCTCGCGATAAAGAAAATACATTCCGCGTGCGGGGCTGTCGTCGTAAATCGTCGACCAGTCTGCGCGCGTGGTGACGCCGGCCGCCGCAACTGCCTGACGCGCGCGATCGAGCAAAACCTCGGGAGATCTCAGGTCGTAGCGGCGATACCACATCGTCGTTGCCGCGCCGGCCATGAATGCCAGGACACCTGCGATCGCAAAGATCAGCAGACCCCAGGCGGTGATGGGCGAAAGCTCGGTCGCCGTTTCTGCGGCCGCCACCATGGCCGGGGACGGTGTTTCTCCCGCTTCGACAGCGGCAGCCAGCGGATCGTGGCCGGGCAACTGACGCATCACGTCCTCGACAGAATCAGGCCGGCCGGCGGGGTCGGGATCGAGACACAGAAGGATCGCGCGCTCGACGCTGGGCGCGATGGCTGGTGCGATGGACGAAGGCCGCGGCGCGGCCATCGCCTTCTGTTGCTTGATCAGCTCGGCGACGCTCTTGGTGCTGAACGCACGCCTCCCCGTGAAGATCTCGTAGAGCAGGAGACCGAGAGCGTAGATATCGCTTTTTTGGGTGGCGGATTGTCCCGCCAGCTGCTCCGGCGACATGTAGGCGGTGGTGCCGGCGGCAACAGATTCTCCCGCGCTCTCCTCGGCCACCGCGACACCGAAGTCGGTGATGCGCGCGCGCCCGCGACCATCGAGCATGACGTTGGCCGGTTTGAGATCGCGATGGATCACGCCGCTGGCATGCGCGGCCGCGAGTCCCGCGCAAATCTCGCGCGCGACGGCGGTAGCTTTTTGCGTCGGAAGCTGACCGATGCGGCGTAGCAGCGACGCCAGGTCCTCGCCGTCGATGAACTCCATGGTGATGAAGAGCTGTCCATCGACATCGCTGATGTCATAGAGACGGCAGACGTTCGGATGGGAGACCTGACGGCCGAGTCGTACTTCACCCATCAGCCGCCTCTCGGCATCCGGACTTCCCCGGCGCAACAGAAATTTCAGCGCCACGGTTTGGCCGAGCTTCAAATCATCCGCTCGATAAACCTCGCCCATCCCGCCGCCACCGACCAGCGAGACGATGCGATAGCGCGCGCCTAACACCGTGCCGGGACTGAGCTGAACCAGACGCGCGCGTTCGCCCGGCACGACCGTGGGCGTGTCCTCGGGCGGGCGGAAGGCGGTCGACTCTTCAGCCATCGATCGACATCTCCGGCAACCAGCGTTTCCCGCCCATCGAAGTCACGAATCCGTAGATTGCAATTGCGGCCAGAAGAAGTAGCGTCAGCATCGAGCGCCCGAAGTACCAGGCGCTCGGATCCAACGTGATCGGCACGCGCCGGGTGAAGAGGTAGGCAAAGACGCCGGCGCCGTACGCAAGAAGTCCGAAGCGAAATATCAGAACAAGAACCGTGACGCCTACCAAAAGGCCGAACAGCACGCGAATCCAAAGCGGGCCAGGAACATCGCCGAGGACCACCATGCCGCCGAGCAGTGCCATGATGACGATCGACGCGCGCACGCTGTGCGTGATCACGTGAAATCCAACGATCAGCGTCGCGGCGAAGATCGGACCGACGATGGCCAGCGTGAGCGAGGCGGCGGCGAACCACCCGACATAACGCAATCCTGACAGCGCCAAACTCGCCGATTGAATGGGAGGCGTTCCCGGATAAAACGCGACCAGTTGTCGCAAAAGTACGAGCGCCAGGCCGGCAGTACTGCCGATCAGGACATCGCGCCCGATCATCGGATCGCGCACGCGTCCGGCGAGAAGCCGGCTCACCGCGATGAGCATCTGCGGCCAGCGGCGGCGAATGAGCGGTTCGATCGCAATGTAGCCGATCCACGTCATGGCCGTCATCAACAGCACCAGGCCGGCGATGCTCAAGATCGCGATCATCTCCTCAAACGCGTCGGACACGTGATGCGCCAGGAGCAGCGCGCCGATTGCGACGATCGCAAAAACCGACAGGGCAAGTCGCCTGGCACCGCGACGGTCACCCTGCCCGCGCCGCAAATTGCGCAATGCAAGAACAATTGCCGCGGCCCAGAACGCGGTGTTGATCACCACGACACCGCCCGTCGAAATCCGGCTTCCGGCCTCCTCCTGTTTTTTCACCATTCGGAAGGGTGGACGCCAGGGCGGAATGACGTGCAGCCAAACAGGCCGTCCGTGATATGCCGCTGCCTCGATGCGCATGTCGCCGATCGTCCACGCTGCTTTCTGATCAGAGTCAACCGGAGCGGCCCATTCCGGAGCCACCGGTGAGGGAATGCCGGCGAGGCCGGTGAATCTGAGTAGCGGTGCCCAGTCGACTTTCGTCGGGCCGCGCGGCGGAGACTCCTTCTGCGGCGGAAAAATCGTGAGTTGCACCAGGTGTCCGTTCGAGTCGAGGGCGACATCGGCCATGTCCGAATAGGCCAGCGGCGGATCGAGCGGAAGCACGCGATGCTCGTAGTTCTGCGCCAGCATCGGCCGAGGACTTTGGCGATGCAGAAAAAGAATCGGCGACATCCCCGACGGCGGTGCGCCGTGATGCGCGATCCAGCCCAACGCCTCCTGATCGGTTACGAATAGCGCTGACGAATCAGCGCGCGGCAGCGCCCGGCCGGTCGCCGTCAGAATCTCGTCGATGCGCTCGTACAAGACCTCCGGCGACTTGATCGGAACGCGGCGATACAACATCGTGCGAGCCGTCAGCGCGGCATACGCGATCAACACCACGATCTGAATTGCGAAAATGATCCACGCCACCGCCGGTGACAGCTCGCCGCGATCGGCGGCCGCGGCGACCATGGCCGGCGACGGTGTTTCTCCCGCTGCGATGGCAGCCGCGAGCGGGTCACCGCCCGGGAGCTCGCGCAGGATGTCGTCGACCGATGCCGGACGCGCCAGCGGGTCGACGTCCAGACAGCGAACGATGATGCGCTCGACCGCTGCCGGCACATCGCGCGTGATGCTGGTCGGACGCGTGAAGTCGCCCCGCTGCTGGCGTGCGATCAGCTCCTGCAGAGAAGTCGACTCGAACGTCCGACGGCCGGTGAAGATCTCGTACAGCAACAGACCGAGGGCGTAGATGTCGCTGCGCGGCGAAGCGCTTTCGCCCGCCAGTTGTTCGGGCGCCATGTAGGCCGGCGTGCCGGCGGAATCGGCGGCGCTGCCTCCCGCAAGCGCCAGGCCGAAATCGGTGACGCGCGCCCGGCCGCGACCGTCGATCATCACGTTGGCAGGCTTCAGATCGCGATGAATGACGCCCTTGTCGTGCGCCGCAGCAAGGCCGGCGCAGATGTCGCGCGTCAGCATCAACGCCTTCTCCGACGGCAATCGCCCGATGCGGCGCAGCAGCGAGGCGAGATCCTCTCCATCCACGAACTCCATCGTGATGAAGAGTTGCCCATCGACCTCGGCGATGTCGTACAGGCGGCAGACATTCGGATGCGAAACCTGTCTGCCGATGCGCACTTCTTCGTAAAGGCGCGCGGAGTCGCCGTGATGCACGAGAAACTTCAGCGCCACGCTCTGACCGAGCTTCAGATCGTCGGCGCGGTAGACCTCCCCCATCCCGCCCCTGCCGATCAGCGAGACGATGCGATAACGATCGCCAAGGATTGTTCCGGGCGTGAGCTGGCGCGCCGCAGGCGGCGCGTCCGTGGATGGGCGGAAGGCAGTCGGATCATCGGCCGACGGTTGCTGCACGGTCATGATGCGTGCAGCAATGATAGGTCAGTGATCGATCCCGCGCCGCAGCGTCATGTCCGCGCGATCTTCGGTCGCAACCGGCTGGCTGTTGATATAGGCGTAGAGGACTTCGGCGGTCTTGCCGGTGATAACAAGAGACTCGCAGGCACCCTCCGCACTGACGAGCAGCTCCTGACCCGCAGATCGCTCCACGGTCAGGGGGAGGTCGGCCGACTTTTTCAAAAAAGATTCGAGATCGGCGACGCTGGTCGTTTCCACGCGCGCCAGACGCAGCAGCTCGTACTCACTGCGCAGAAACGTGCGTGCGATGTCGGAAGCATCCGCCGTTTCGTCGGGCGTCCACCGGATCTGATCTGCGAGAACGGAGTTGCGATAGATCATGAAAAGTAGAACACGGAGGATTGCGCAATGCATGCCACCGGTTGGTGACCGCGATCACTTGGTGACGGCGATCACTACTTGTTCGTTTTCGTGATGGCGCGAGGGTGCACGCGGACCAGCGCATTCTCGCGATCGATGCCGTGGCGCTTGTCGAGAACGGCCTGACGAATCAGCTTCATCATGGTATCGAAATGATCCTCGGCACGATCGAGCGCGTCGCGCGCGTCTTCGAGTGCCTGCTGCACGCCCAGGATCACTTCCACGCCCGCCAGGTTGACGCCGAGATCGCGCGTGAGCGCCAGGATCATCTCGAGCTTGCGGATTTCATCCTGCCCGTACAAACGGGTGTTGCCGGCGGTGCGCGCGGGCTTGATCAATCCTTCGCGCTCGTACAGCCGAAGAGTCTGCGGATGGATGTTGTACCGCTCGGCGATCACCGAGATCATCACGTAACCGTCTGCTCTGCGGCGTGGCATGGCATGCGAAGAGCGCCGCCGAGGTCGGCGGCGCTCCACGAGTTTTACTTGTTCTCGTCGACGACTTCGGCTTCGATGACGTCGTCTTTGGACTGCTGCTGTTGCTGCTGCTGAGCGCCGCCACCCGGCTGTTGCTGCGCGCCCGGTCCGGCGTTCTGATACATCACCTCGGCGAGCTTATGGGATGCCTTGGTGAGGTTGTCCATGGCGCGCTTCATGGTGTCTGCACCACCCGTCTCCATCGCCTTGCGCGCCTCGCTGATCGCTGACTCGAGATTGCTGACGTCCGAGCCCGAGATCTTGTCGCGGTTGTCGTTGAGCATCTTCTCGACGTTGTAGACCAGCGAGTCGAGCTGGTTCTTCACCTCGATCTCTTCGCGACGCTGCTTGTCTTCGGTCGCATGCGACTCGGCGTCCTTCACGAACTTCTCGACTTCGGACTTCGACAGACCGGACGAGCTGGTGATCGTGATCTTCTGCTCCTTGCCGGTGCCGAGGTCTTTGGCGGAGACGTTGAGAATGCCGTTGGCGTCGATGTCGAACGTCACTTCGATCTGCGGCAAGCCTCGGGGCGCGGGCGGAATGCCCATCAGATGGAACACGCCCAGGAGCTTGTTGTCGCGAGCCATTTCGCGCTCGCCCTGCAGAACCTTGATCTCGACCGACGTCTGATTTTCAGCCGCGGTTGAGAAGATCTCCGACTTGCGCGTCGGAATTGTGGTGTTGCGCTCGATGAGCTTGGTCGCCACGCCGCCCAGGGTCTCGATGCCCAGCGACAGCGGAGTGACGTCGAGCAGTAGGAGGTCTTTGACGTCGCCGCCCAGAACGCCGCCCTGCACTGCCGCGCCGATGGCGACGACTTCGTCGGGATTGACGCCCTTGTGCGGCTCTTTGCCAAAGTAATCCTGCACCAGCTTCTGCACCATCGGGATTCGCGTGGAACCGCCCACCAGCACGACTTCATCGATGTCCTTGGGCGACACGCCTGCATCGGCGATCGCCTGCTTCACCGGTCCCATCGTCTTCTGGATGATGTCGCCGACGAGCTGCTCGAACTTCGCGCGCTGCAGCGTCATGGTCAGATGCTTCGGACCGGTCTGATCTGCGGTGATGAACGGCAGATTGATGTCGGTCGAGGCAGTCGAGGAGAGCTCGATCTTGGCTTTTTCAGCGGCTTCCTTCAGCCGCTGCAACGCCATCTTGTCTCGCGACAGATCGATGCCCTGATCCTTCTTGAATTCGTCGATGATCCAGTCGATGAGACGCTGGTCGATGTTGTCGCCGCCCAGGTGGGTGTCACCGTTGGTCGACTTGACTTCCACAACGCCTTCGCCGACTTCCAGGATCGAGATATCGAACGTGCCGCCACCGAAATCGTAGACCGCGATGGTTTCGTCCTTTTTCTTGTCGAGCCCATACGCGAGTGCGGCCGCGGTAGGCTCATTCACGAGACGCTCGACTTTCAGGCCCGCGATTTCGCCGGCGTCTTTCGTGGCCTGACGCTGCGAATCATTGAAGTAGGCAGGAACCGTGATGACCGCGCGCTCGACTTTTTCGCCGAGGTAGTCTTCTGCGGCCTGTTTCAACTTCTGGAGGATCATCGCGGAGATCTCGGGCGGCGAGTACAGCTTGCCCTGAACCTCAACGCGCGCGTCTCCGTTAGGCGCCCGCGTGACTTTGTACGGCACCATCTTCATCTCTTCGTTCACTTCGTCGAATTTCCGACCCATGAAGCGCTTGATCGAGAAGACGGTGTTCTCGGGATTCGTCACGGCCTGCCGCTTGGCCACCTGTCCCACCAGGCGCTCACCGCTCTTGGTGAATCCCACGACCGAAGGGGTCAGACGGCTGCCCTCAGCGTTGACGATGACTTTGGGTTCCTGACCCTCCATGATCGCCACAACCGAGTTGGTCGTCCCGAGGTCGATGCCAATAATCTTGGCCATAATTTGTTCTCCTTAAGAGACTTAACGCGAATTTGAGTGCGTTTCAGTCAGATTCAGAAAGTCCGAAACCTGAGTGTACTATTGTTAAATTCCCTGGGTAGTGGGTCAATCTCGGGGTTGAGCCGTAACACGCAGATTTTGCGTGCATATCCCACGCCCCGCCAGACGAGACAGCAACGGCTCGAATCTCAGTCTAGGCGAGGCATCACTGAGACCGTCCGAAGGTCCATAGAGGAGTGTAGTCTCCGCGACGTGACCGTCTGCATCGCGGCAAAATCCAATTCGTTGGGAGCCATTGTTGCTGTCAGCGACATGATGTTTTCCAATGACGAGAGATCCATTGAGGGCGCCAGTGCCAAATTTGCTTCGCTTGTGCCAGGGCAATGGTTTTGTTGGTTTGCTGGAGATCCGACAGTTTTCGCTGAGCTACGTAGGAGAACATGCCAGAAGTTTGAGGAAGCACAAACAGCCAACCTGCCGGATCTGCTAACGGCTATCGAGGAAGCTTACACGGACACTCTAAAACATCGCGTTGAACGTCAAGTTCTGTCTGTCTGTGGGTTGAAGTATGACGAATTCTTCTCGACTGGAATCGAACGTCTTGGCGAAATGATCTTTCAGCAACTCTTTCAAGAGATCAGATTCGTCGATCTCGGCACGGAATTGCTAATCGCCGGCTTCGACGACGATAAGACGCCTCATCTTTTCAATTTCGACAAATTCGGAATTTGTACACTTCATGATGTCGAGGCGTTTCACGCCATTGGTAGTGGAGCGAACGCCGCGCTCGGCTGGCTACACGCAAACGACAAATTTAGATATGAAGATGATGTCGTCCACATAGCCCATCGGCTAGTAGAGGCGAAGTTTTGCGCGGAGACGAGTAGAGCCGTTGGCAGCCGTACTGTCATCGCGGTGATGTTCAGCGATGGAATCGTAACGGGCGCGCCGCTATTCGCGGAGTCGGTTCGCAAGACTTGGGACGCTGGAAGAAATCAGGAGCCGCGCCGCGAAGTGCTGGAGGCAATCGATTCTGCTCTCCAAGAGTATCTGAGGATACAAAACACACCTAAGCAGCTTCTCTCGCCGCCTGATCCACAGCAAAAAGAAGATCCCGCATCGTGAAGGCGTGATCCACGATTCCTGCTGCCATCGCAGGAGTCTTGCCGCGGCCAAGTGTCGAATGCTTGCGCACGAAGTTGTAGTAGAAAGCCCAAATCGCAAATGCATTCCGGTGGTAGCTGATTCGCTTGGAGAACGCGTTCGTGAGTCTCGTGTACCGGCGCATCCCCATTCGCATGCTGAGGTACGCGCGTTCCATGTGCGAAGTTGTCACGGTGGCGAGATCGGGAAATCCGGCCACTGCTTTCTTCTTCCATTCGACCACGCGACCTGGGGAGTAACGCTTGTCTGGGGCGCGATCGGCCGGTGCATCTTCCTCATAGAGCTTTATCTCCGTTGCGTAATCCACTTCGCCAGCGAACGCCGCGACCACGTTCATGCCATATTGCGTATTGCCGTCGCTCGTGATCTGAACGCGCTGCTCGAATTTGGTCGCGAGTTTGCGGAGAAACGGTGCAGACGTCCGCAGATCGCGCGTCCCGATGGCGTACGCAGGAATCAACTTGCAATCGGGACAGATCGCCGTCCACGTCCACACACTGCCGTAGCCGTCTTTGCCGTGCAGTTTATCCGGCAGGTTCCTGTCTTTGGCATGGATGAAGGCCCAGCATTCGTCCAGCTCGATCCGCTCGCATGTAAGGCTAGTAATCCATCGATCCATGAATGCTTCACACGCCGGGCCTACCGTGCGGATCAGCGAGAGGATCGAACCCTTTGCCGTTCCCGTGATTCTGGACGTAGCGCGAACGCTCATGCCTTCGATAAGGCAATTCAGAACCCGCGTTTTTTGCTCGATTGTCAGCGTCCACATGCTTGTTACAATTTATGCTTGCGCGGGCAGAAAGTCAAGCATTTTGCGCGATTTCTTTGCATGGTGCAACATAGCGCGCATGGTGGATGAACTCGTCTTTAGGGAAGAGGTAATGCGCAGGCTATCTCGCGTACCTGCAACGCAAGCCGCTATCGCTTACCGCGCTCTAGGGCTTCCAGACGCTTCTGAAGGCCAAACAGATCCTCTCGTACCTGCCGAAAATCAGCCTCAATTGCGTCCGCAAGGTTCGCTAGAGCAGCACCAAGATCGTAGTTGATCGGATCCTGTTGAGGCGAAGCGTGCCGCTGCATATCTGCGATGCATTGCCGTGCCCTGTCATAACTCATGGAGCGAGATTCTACTTCGGGCCGCCCCATCGCTTCTTTGCGGCTTTACGTGCGATCTCGGAGCGCCTTTTCGCATGCAGCTTTGCGGCACGCGCCTTGCCACCTTTGCTTGCTCCTAGCGCGCCAAGCGCGACGGCTGCGGGATTCTTGGCCTTCGGTAGCTTCTCGCCAGTCAGCCGCTCGATCACGCTCCGCGCATGTCCGAACGCGGCGTCCATCTCAACTTCCGCGTCGTCATTCTCGGACGGCGAGTCTGGTTTCTTGACCATGCGCTACGAATATAAACCCGAAGCACAGGAATGGAAGCCCTCGGATGTTACGAAGTAACGCGCAGATTGACCCAGTACCAATTCCCTGCAAGCGTCAAGCCCGGAGATATGATCCGCGGACTCTGCGACGCGTACTCGCAATTGCGCTGTTGCTGGCCTCATGTAGGACGGGCTTCAGCCCGTCCCGCGACAACCTCAAACAAATCGTCGACGACTACTGGCGTCACGAGCTCGACGAAAACGTCGCGCTGCAGATCAAGTTCGGCATTCCGACGCGCCATCTGCCGGATGTCTCGTACGCGCATGCGCAGTCGGAAGCAGAGTTCGCGCGCTCCATCGTGCAGCGCCTCGATCGCATCGACACTTCCGGACTGAGCCCGGAGGACCGGCTGACGTTCGAGATCCTTCGCTGGGAGAATCAGCTCGCGGTCGACGGTCTTCCCTACTTCTGGTACCGCTTTCAGGTCACGCCTTACTCGTTCCGAAACCTCGGCATTCAGCAGGTCTTCACGATGCAGCGGCTGTCAGATGCCGATCGAAAGCGGTTGCTCAACGAGCTTCCGCGAGTTGTCGATCAGATGATCGAAGTTCTTCGACAGCAGCGCGAACGCGGCATCGTGCTTCCGCGAGCGGAGGTGCCACTGGCGAAGCAGACCATCGTCCGCGCCATTCCGGATGATCCTTCGTTGAAGCGGCTGGCGGAGTCGCTCTCGGAAGCGAATGCGCCCGAATCGATCGGCTTGTCGCAATATCCCGGGGGCGACGCCGCCTATCGCTACTTCGTGCGCGCGCGCACGACCATCGGCATGACGCCCCAGCAAATTCACGATCTCGGGTTGCGCGAGGTGGAGCGGATCAATCGCGAAATGCAGCAAGTGCGCGACACGCTCGGCTTCAAGGGAACCAAGGCAGAGTTTCATCAGTTTCTAAAGGGCGATCCACGCTTTTTCGCGAAGACCCCGGAGGAAGTCGGAGATCGGCTGACGGGATATCTGCACAAGATCGAGCCGCATGTCCCGCAGTTTTTCTCGCGGGTGCCTAAAGCGAGATACGACGTTCAGAGACTCGATCCCGCTCTCGAAGGCGGCATCACGTTCGGGTACTACCAGCCGCCCACTGCAACCGATCCCGTCGGTCATTACTACTACAACGGCTCGCACTTGAACGAGCGCAATCTCCTGTTTGCGCCGGCGCTGATCGCGCACGAGTTGGTTCCAGGCCATCACTTCCAGATTGCACGGCAGGAAGAGAACGAGGACCTGCCGCGCTTTCGCCGCGAGAATTTCGATACCGCCTACATCGAAGGCTGGGGCGAATACGCGGCAGCCCTCGGCAACGACATGGGCATCTACGACGATCCCTACGATCGCTACGGACGTCTGATGATGGACATGATGCTCTCCGTCCGACTGGTCGTCGATACCGGCATGAATGCATTCGGCTGGTCGCGCGAGCGCGCCGCCGCCTTCATGCGCGAGAACACGCTGTTGTCCGAAACCGAAATCGCGACCGAGACGCTGCGCTACGCCGTCGACATGCCGGCGCAAGCGCTGGCTTACAAAATCGGCAGCCTGAAAATGATGGAGCTGCGACGAAAGGCCGAGCAGCAGCTCGGACCACGATTCGACATCCGACAGTTCCACGAGTGGATCATCGGGAGTGGATCGAAGCCGCTGCCAATTCTCGAAGAGCACATCCGCGCGGAGATGCGGCGCTGAGGCCGGGCCGAGGCCCGGCCTTCAAGAAAATCAGTGATTCGCGTGCGTGCTCGTGGCCGTGTTGACGTTCGAAACCACGATATGACCGCTTGTGTTCGTCGAGATCATGATCGGCGCGACCGCAACGTCGCGCGATGCCATGATCGCCGCCCGCGATGCCGTGGCTTTCGAGACGGCTGCCCTGGTCGTGGCTAATCTCGACGGAAGAGCCGACCGGGTTGTCCCGGTCACAACTGCTCTCGAAATCGCCGGTCTGAAGACGGAGCTGCCGGAGATCGTCGGCGACGTCGCAGTCGTTGACGTCAGAATTGTGCCGCTGGCCGGTGTGGCACCAACGCCAATCGCGCCCGTCACACTCATCGGCGAGGTGGTCGTCGTCGAGCCGCTGGCAGTTTGTGAAGTCGAAGTCACGACTCCATTCGACACCTGCGGCGCGAAAAGGGCGTTGCCGGAAATCGAAGGTGTAGTGGCGTTACTCGTCGGAACGATCGCGCCGGCGCCGGGCGTCGCGCCCACTCCAATCGCGCCGGTTACGACAAGAGGCGAGCCTGCGGCAGTGGTCACGCCTGACCCGCTAATGACTGCGGTTGAAGCGACGCCACCTCCCACCCCGCCGGTGATTCCCGCAACGCCCGGAGAGTAGATCGACGGATTGATCGTCTGCTGCTGGCCCGCGGGCGTCATGACCTGGCCGGTCACGTAATCCGGGACGCTGAGTTGAACGCCGCCCGGATTGGCCGGACCCAGCACGCGTCCGCGGAAGCCCTGATCAGCCGCGGCGATCGCGAGAGCGTCGGTGTTAGGCCGAGCAATGCCGGTGTAGGAACTGGCCATCGGCGGAATACCCGCAGTGCCGTACGACGAGCCTGGCGTGACGCTCTGATTCGTGGCGCCGTAGCCCGGAGTCGTCTTGGTTGGTTCGCCGCTTCCCCGATAGTGATTGGTGGTGCATCCAAACGCCGCGAACGTCAATGCCAGAGTCGTCGCAGCGACAAATTGTTTCGTTGTAATCTTGCGCATAAGGCCTCCTTCGGTCGATCGCAAGCCTGCGATTATTTTGAGCAATACGTATGCCCGATTAGGCTCCTCTAAGATATTGCCTGTAAATGGCTTACACTTTCTAGAAGAGCTTGCTTCTGAGCGCAGCCTGAGCAGCAAACCAACCGCAGAGGCCGTGAACACCCCCGCCGGGCGGCGTTGAGCTCGACCCGAGGAACAGGCGGGGATTGGGAGTCGCATAGGGATTGACCTTCGGGAAAGGTCGCGCCACGGTCTGAAGCAGCGTATACGCGCCGCCGCCGACGTCGCCGCCGACCAGGTTGGCGTTGTAGCTCTCCAATTGCGCGGCGTTGAAAGTATGACGCGCGAGAATGCGATCGCGGAAGCCGGGCGCGAAACGCTCGATCTGCTTTTCGATGCGCTCGGTCATGTCGTCGCTCGATCCGTTCGGGACATGGCAGTATGCCCAGCCGGTGTGCTTCCCGGCAGGCGCACGGGTTGGATCGAACAGCGACTGCTGCGCTAACAAAACGAAAGGCCGCTCGCTGTTGCGTCCCCGCCAGATTTCTGCTTCGTGTCGCGCGATTTCTTCCAATGTTCCACCAAGATGAACTGTCGCCGCGCCGGCGCATTCTGCGGCCCGCCATGGAATCGGTCCATCGAGGGCGAAGTCGACTTTGAACACGCCGGGCCCATATTGAAATCGCCGGAGCCGGCGACCATATCGCTCCGGGAGTGCGTCGCCGGCGATGGCAGCCAACTGCTTCGGCGTGACGTCGAAGATCACCACCCGCGACTCGGGGAGGTCGCGCATCGACCGCACCGGGGTCGACACGCGAATTTCTCCTCCCAGCGATCGCAGCCGTGTGACAAGCGATTCGACGATTCGCTGGGAACCGCCTTTCGGAAATGGCCATCCCGTCGCGTGACCGCTCAACGCGAAGGTGACAGCGAATGCACCGGTGCCTGCCGTTTCGAGCGGACGAACCGCATGCGCCGCGCATCCGGCCAGCAGCGCGCGCGCCGGATCCTCTCCAAACCGCCTCGCGACGCCGAAGGCGGAGCGAAGCGCCTCGATTCCAAATCGCGCCAGCAGAATCGGATGACGCGTGAAGATCCGCATCGGTCGCAGAATCTCCGAAAACAGCGTGTCGCCGACGAAAGGAGCGAACAGGTCGTGCCAGGCACGCGCATCGCGCCCGAGTCCTGCGCTCGTCGCGTCGAGCGACCGCTCGAGAATCGCCGCACGGCCGTCGTCAAGCGGGTGGGCGATCGCATATCGCGGCTCGACCCATTCGACATCGAGCTTCAACGACCTGAAAAATGGCGAAATGACCGCCATGGGATGGATTGCGGAGCAGACGTCATGACGAAAACCGGGAAGCGTCAGCTCAGCTGTTCGCGCTCCGCCGCCGATCGTGTCATGGGCTTCCAGGACGACCACCGAGCGACCGGCCTGCGCCAGGACGATCGCTGCCGAGAGCCCGTTCGGTCCTGCACCGACCACGACCGCATCGAGCCCGGCCATTCCGGCGCGATCGTTTCACATCGTTGATGCGATGTGCCACACTTCGCAACGTGCGGGGTTAGCTCAGCGGTAGAGCATCTGCCTTACAAGCAGGGGGTCACTGGTTCGAATCCGGTACCCCGCACCACTTCGCAGGCTTGATCTTCACTCAACTTTCCGACACCTTCGCGATTGTTCGTCTGCCGCCTTCGGACGACGTGCCCAAATGGGCCGGCGGCGGGGTCGTTTCCATCACCCGAACGTCCGACGAGTTGTCGATCGTCTGTCGCGAAGCGGCGGTGCCCGCAGGAAGCCACGCCGATCGGGGATGGCAATGTCTGAAGCTCGAAGGTCCGATTCCGCTGACGACGGTCGGCATCGCGGCGGAGTTCACCTCGCTCCTCGCGAAGGCGGGCGTGAGCGTTTTTCTGATCTCGACGTTCGATACCGATTATCTTCTCGTCAAAGGCGACGCTCTCGAGAAGGCCGCTGATGCTTTGCGGAGCGGCGGGCATTCCGTTCGACGACCTCGCTAGCCGCTAGAATCGAACAAATGCAGGAAGCGACGCGGTTGCAACGGCGCGCAACGTTCTGCGTCATCGCGATCATTTATGTGGCTCTTCCGAACGTCTATCCGCGCTTCCTCTCCCCGAATGAATACTCACGTCTCTTTGTGACGCGAGCGATTCTCGATCGCCACTCATTGGAAATCGGACCGTATTTCAGGAACGCTTCACGCGGCGGCATCAGCGATGTCGCTCTCTTTGGCGGGCATCTCTACAGCGACAAGGCCATCGGCATGTCGCTGGCTGCCATTCCCGCCCTGGCGGTGCTGCGTTTGGTCGCGCCGAACGCATCGGTCCTGACGATGCTGCGCGCGGCGCGGCTCTTCGCCGTAACGATTCCTCTGCTCATCGCGCTCTGGATCGTTCTCGGACGCATCAGAAGCAGCGACGGCGTTCTGGTCGTGATCGGTCTGTGTCTCGGGTCGGTCGTTTTCCCGCAGGCGCTTTCCTTCACCGGACACGTGCCGATGATGATCGCGATCTGCACCGCCGCTGCCCTCCTCAGGAGTGTCGATTTCAGCGACGCGCACGCCGCGCTGGCGGGGCTGCTCGCCGGCGCGGCGATTCTGATCGACTTTACGAGCGCCATCGCAGCGGTAGGACTGCTGGTTGTCGTGATGAAGGCGCGTTCGATACGAAAAATCTTTCTTTTCGGAGCCTGCTGTGCCGCCATCGCATCAGTGCAGCTCGTCGTCAACGCGCGTTGTTTCAATGGTCCGCTGGATTTCGCGTATCACCACGAATTCAATCCCGTTGATCAAGCCAACCGCGCCGGTAGCCTTTTCGGAATCGGCATGCCGCACCTCGACGCAGTGTGGGGTCTGACATTCGGGACGCAAGGCCTGTTCGTCCATTCTCCATTCCTGATCCTGGTCATTCCCGCGCTGTGGATCGCAAGGGAGCGCCGATACGACGCAATTCGGATTTGGGCGGTCGCGATGTGTGCGGCTTACTTCTATGTAAACTCCTCACTCCCGGACTGGGAAGGCGGCTGGAGCCTTGGCCCGCGCTATTTGACGCTGCTATACCCTCTGCTGGCGTACCTGCTGGTCGACTGGCTCGAGACCGCTGCGGCGAGAAGGTATGTGCAAGCGCTCCTGGTCGCCAGCGTCTCATGGAGCGTCTTGCTGCATCTGGCGTCGATGCTGACCTGGTCGGCGCCGCCGCACTGGAAGTTTCTCTCGTTTCCCGACCTGGAGCTCTCTGCGTTTCTGATCTTCCATGGCGCATTCGCGCCGAACCTTCTCGTGTGGAGCGGCCTGCCGAAGACGTTCGCAATTGCATTCATTGTTCTGCTGACGCTGGGCGCGATCGTTCTGAACGGCCGGAAGCAGAGTCTCGGGTATGTTTTAGCCGCCATGCTGCTGTTCGCAATCGCCCTTTCGCGGGCAACGCCAAGCGATGGAAGTTTCACGGCCGAAGCCTTCAAACCGCTGCTCACCTACATGGGCCAGACGCCCGACCATTAGAATGTGCCGATGCTCGAGAGGGCCGCTCCGCGCGAACGATTCACATTTCGACAGATCGCCATGCGGCGATCCTTCGCCGACGATGTCCGCGCCGGACTCCAGAAATCGCCGAAGGAATTGCAGCCGTGGTACTTCTACGATGCGATTGGATCGGCACTGTTCGCCGCCATCTGCGAGCTGCCCGAATACACCATCACGCGGGCTGAAACGGAAATTCTTCGGCGGAACGGCGCCGCGATTGCGCGGGCATTGCGATCACCCCAGCGCGTCGTCGAGCTCGGCAGCGGCGACGGCCGCAAGACGGCCATGCTTCTGGATGCCGTCATCGCCCGGCAGACTCGCCTCACCTTCGTGCCCATCGATGTCGATGGAGGAATGCTCACATCGACTGGGCGCGATCTGCTGTCGCGATTCCCGACGCTGCGCGTGGACGCCATCTGCGGCGATTATCGCGACCTGCCCTCGATCATCACGCCCGGCCCTCCGACCGTCGTTCTGTTCATTGGATCGAGCATCGGCAATCTCGATCCCGATGCCGCGGTGGCGATGCTTCGCGACATCCGGCGCGTCCTCAACCGCGGCGATTCTGTTTTTCTGGGCGCTGACTTGCAGAAACCACGCGAAATCGTCGAAGCGGCCTACAACGATTCCCTCGGCATCACCGCCGCCTTTAACCTCAATCTGCTCTCGCGAATCAATCGCGAGCTGGGCGGACAATTCGATCTTTCGAAGTTTGCGCATCGCGCCTTTCTGAACGAGAAGCACAGCCGCATTGAAATGCATCTGGTCAGTCGCGAACGCCAGAATGTCGCGATCGACCGCTTGCGCATGCAGGTCCCCCTCGATCAATCCGAAACGATCCACACCGAGAATTCGTACAAGTACGCCGAGTCGGATCTCGAAATGCTCGCTACCGAGTCGGGATTCGCGATTGAGGAGAGCTGGTCCGATGCCGTGAACAGATTCGCCGACGTCCTGATGGTGGCCCGATGAGAATGCCCGGCGCCTCTTTTCGGTTCCATTGGTATCATTTCTTCCCTTGTGCCGGGGTAGCTCAGTTGGTTAGAGCACCAGATTGTGGATCTGGGGGTCGCCGGTTCGAAGCCGGCCCCCGGTACCATTCCCCGCTTCGCTCGGAAGGCAGAAACCCTTCCCGATGACACTTCTGCCTTCTGCTTTCTGCCCTCTGCTTTCATGAGCTCCACAGTCACACCTCGCCTGTCTCGTGGTTTGCGCGATCTTCTGCCCGACCAGATGCTGGCGCGGCAGGAGATGGTCGACGTCATTCGGCGGGTGTACGAGCTTTACGGATTCGTGCCGCTCAGCACGCCCGCGATCGAATATCTCGACGTTTTGTCGGGAAGCGCCGGGCAGGAAACACAGCAATCGATTTTTCGAGTGACGAATCCGGAACGCGAAGAGCTCGGCCTGCGATTCGATCTCACCGTGCCGCTGGCCCGCGTAATCGCGCAGTACACCGATCTGCCGCGGCCGTTTCGTCGCTATCAGGTTTCCACGGTGTGGCGCGCCGACAAACCCGATAAAGGCCGTTTCCGCGAGTTCACACAGTTCGACCTCGATTCGGTGGGCACGGAATCCGAGATCGCGGACACCGAGATCATCGCCGGAATGTGCGACACGCTCTCCGCTCTGCGCATCGAGCGATATCAGGTTCGTTTCTCGAGCCGCACGCTCCTCAATCTTCTCCTCGACTTCGCCGGAATTCCGCAGGAGCAATCTGCAGATGTCTTCCGCGTCCTGGACAAGCTCGACAAAGTCGGCGCTGAAAAGGTTCGTCTCGAGCTGATGCAGGGCTACAAAGATGAATCCGGCGACGTGATTCGTGGCCTGCAGTTGTCGAACGAGCAAGTAGAAAAAATCAACCGCTTCCTCAACGTCAAGAGCGATTCACGAAAAGAGGTTTTTGATCACTTGAGGGATCTTTTTGCCAAGGATCCCGCCATCGATGCTGTCGAACGAATCTCAAATCACCTCTATGCCCTCGGATACGACGACGATCGCGTTTCGCTCGATCTCTCCATCGCGCGCGGCCTGGCGTACTACACCGGTCCGGTGTTCGAGGCGGTGCTGCTCGACGCGCCGCAGTTCGGCTCGGTGTTCGGCGGCGGACGGTACGACAATCTCGTCATGCGATTCCTCGGCCAGCGCATTCCGGCGACCGGCGCGTCGATCGGCGTCGATCGCCTCCTGGCCGCACTTGCCTACCTCGGCAAAATCGGTAAAAACAAATCGACGGCGCGCGTGTTGATCACCAACATGGATCCGGCGCTCGCTGAGGACTACCTGAAGATGACGTGGGAGCTGCGACGCGCCGGAATTCCGACCGAGCTTTACATCGGAACTGCCAAGGGGCCCGGCAAGCAGCTCAAGTACGCCGATCAGTACGAGATTCCGCTCGCCATCCTGTACGGAACGAACGAAAAGTCGCAGGGTGTGGTCACGGTGAAGGACATGTCGGTCGGACGCGAGCAGGCTAAAGCGATCGGCGACCGCAAGGAGTGGATCGCGGCGCGTCCAGGACAAACGACCATCCCACGCGCGCAGCTGGTGGAAGAAATCCGCAAACTGCTCGCGGAGATCGATCGCCCATGATCACACTCGATGGCCATTCGCTGACCATCGAGCAATTGGCGCAGATCGCGCGCGATCCCAGCGTTCGTGTCAGCCGCGATCCGTCCACAGACGCGCGCGTCGCGAAGAGCGAAGCGTTGATCGCGCAAGTCGTCGAAAACTATCGACGGGCATTCGCGAGCGGCGAGTCGCCGCCCACCGAGTACGGCGTCACCACCGGCTTCGGCGAGTTCAAAGACAAGCGCATCGCCTCGGAGGATCTCGAGCAGTTGCAGCGCAACGTACTGTTGTCGCATGCGGTCGGCGTGTGCGGTGATGGCGGATATTTCGATGCCGAGGTGGTGCGAGCGGCGCTGGTGACGCGGCTGAATGCCTTCCTGAAAGGGCATTCCGGCGTTCGCCGCACCATGGTGGAAATCGTGGAAGCGATGGTGAACCGCGGCGTGATTCCGCTCGTTCCGCTCAAGGGCTCGGTGGGCGCCAGCGGCGATCTCTGCCCGCTGGCACACACCTTCGCGACTTTGTTAGGCGTCGGACAGTTTTACTTGTGTGGGGACGGGCTTAAGCCCGTCCTACGTGACGCTTCGGAACTTCCGTCGGTGCTCGGCTTCAACGCTGAACAGATGCAGCCGACATTCAAGGAGGGGCTCGCGCTAGTCAACGGCGTCAACTACTCCGCCGCCATGCTGGCGCTCGGCGTTCACGACGCGGAGCAGCTTGCCGACATCGCGGACGCGGCGGCGACGCTGACGCTGGAAGCGATGTGCGGATGCACGCGCGCGCTGGACGTCAAAGTACAGGAAGCGCGCGGCCATCCCGGGCAGATTCGCAGCGCCGCCCGCATGCGCGAGCTCATCGAAGGAAGCAGGCTGGTCGAGCGCGCGGCTGCCGTCCAGGATCCGTATTCGATCCGTTGCGCGCCGCAGGTTCACGGCGCGAGCCGCGACGCCATCGTCTTCGCACGCGCGACCGCCGAACGCGAGATCAACGCCGCCACCGATAATCCGCTTTTCTTTCCCGAAGATGGCCCGCCATTTGACCTGAATTTTCGCGCCAATTGGCCGCAGGCCTATCGCGGCGACAACCGCATTGCTTATTCAGCCGGAAACTTTCACGGGCAGCCGGTGGCAATCGCAGCGGACCTGATGGCGATCGCGATCGCGGAATTCGCCAGCATTGCCGAGCGGCGGATTCAGACGCTGCTCGACGGCAATCACAATCGCGGTCTGCCACGGAACCTCACCAGCGAGCCCGGCGTCAATTCGGGGCTGATGATCGCGCAATACACCGCCGCTTCGCTGGTCTCGGAGAACAAGGTCCTCTGCCATCCGGCTTCGGTCGATTCGATCCCGACGTCGTCGAACGCCGAAGATCACGTTTCGATGTCGACCTATGCTGCGCGAAAAATGCGGACGGTATTGCGCAATGCCCAGAACGTCATCGCGATCGAGCTGATGGTGGCCGCCCAGGCGCTCGACTGGCGCATTGGAATGTCGATCGATCCGCTCGCGCCGCGCCGCGATATGTCGGTCAAGGAGCTGAAGACCGCCGGGGTCGCAGAGGGCATCGCGCCGCAATTGCGCACGATCTACCAGTCGGTGCGCAAAGTCTCGCCGACCGTCACGCGCGATCGCGCGCTGAGCGATGATGTCCTCCGCATCTTCGAAGCGTTCTTCAGCGCTGGAATGCGTACGAAACTTTGAGGAACACCGAGCGGTTCAGCGGCTCGAAGGTCGCGTCCTCCGCCGTCACGCCGCGCAGATCGCCATAGCCGAGGTACATGACCGTCTGCCAGTTGAGTTTGTACGCGAAGAGCAGTTGCGACGCGAACGAGCCGCCATGCCGGTTGACTGCGAAGGTGTACAGGCTCTGATCGCGATTGGTGCGTTGATTCTGCAGAATCGTCCGCAGAAACATCCGTGAATTGAAGGTGTACGTCGCGCGGAGTCGTTCGACCTGCGACGTGAACAGGCGATTCTCGGAGTTGGCAACGCGGACCTTCAGCCACTGGACGCCGCCGGAGAAATTGAGTTGCAGATGATTTGTCGGGCGGATGGTCGCGAACGGATTCACGCTCGCGCCGCGGCCGAGGCGAATGTTCGCAAAGTCTATTTGTTGACCGATCCAGCCGTCCCAGCCGACCTGGCTGATGAGATTGTTCACCGAGAGGTTGTTGCTGAACTTGAGCTGATGCTGCTGGAACAAGCGATCGCCGGCGCGCACCGTTTCGTATGCGTACCGAAATCGATTGAAGGACTGCATCTTTCCGTCGGCGCCGAAGCCGAATGACAAGAGTCGATAGAGCTGCGATCCGTTCTGCTGCGAGTCGTATTCGCTCATCGCAAAAAAGCGCATGCGGTTGAAGAATCCGGTCGTCGGCCGGATCGTGCGTCCGACCTCGGCGTAGTTCGATTTGAACCCGACCTGTGGAATGAAGCCGTTGTCCGCCCGGAACTTGTCCCCGAAATCTTTGGCCTCGGTGAAGAAGTCCCACTTCACAGACGAGAATGAGTACCAGAGATCCGACGCGTGTGAGCGCAGTTGTTGACCGTTCCATTCCGACGCCAGCTCCGGGCGATCGGGGGTACGGCTGTCGCTGAGCAGAAGCTGACCGGTGATGGTGTGATGGTCATTCTTCCACTGAAAATCAGGACCGAAGACGCGATTGTGCGCGCCGCCGCCGATCTCGCGATCGGTGACCAGAACGCTGGCGTACGATCTTCCGAAATCGTGACGCAGGCGTCCCACCACGACCTTCGACGAGAACTCCTGATTGGCAAAGTCGGATCCGAGGGCTGAGGGAAGGACGACCACACCGCCCCCGCGGTCCTCCGCCACCAGCACTGTGTAAGCGTTCTGGCCAAACTTGCCGGTGCTGCGCAGTCCGTAGCGCGGCGAGGTGATCGTTCGGGTGTAGACGGCCTGAATGGTGGTATTGAAAAGCTCGCTGCCTTCGAGAAAGAAGGGCCGCCTCTCCGGGAAGAAGATCGCGAAGCGCTCGTTGGTCGAGATTACCGCGCTGTCGGATTCGATCTGCGAGAAGTCGGGATTGATGGTGGCATCGATGGCAGTGTCGCGCGACGGCGTCCACTTCACGTCCGCGCCGATCTCGTTCTTCAGCGGCCGCGTTGTGATCGGCGATCCCAGTCCGTCGCGCGCTTCGCCGACCGATTGCGTGTTGAGGTACGGCGCGGTCACCAGATGCCCGGCCGGTGGCAGATCGTGAAGGCCGGTCAGTTTGCTTTCGTTGCAGATGAAGCAGTTCATGCCGCGCGGAAGCTTGTTCGCAAACATCTGGTAGCGGCGATCGCGCGGCCAGTTGCGGTAGAGCATGATGCCCCAGTCGGGCGCGGCGCCGCTGTAGCGCAGCGTCGAGAACGGAATGCGGATCTCCAGCGTCCATCCGGTCGGCGTGATTTTGGTGGCCGAGTCCCAGAAGAAGTCGGGGGAGTTGTCCTCGTTGCCGCTGGTGTCGTCGCTGACGGCGTCGTATTGAATGTTGCGCGGATTGACCAGGAAAAGAATGGCAGTCTTCCCATCGTTGCGCGTGTCCAGAATGACGCCGCCGTAGTCGTCAGTGTTGCCGCCGATGTGATCGCGATCGTTGTACGGTCCGCGAATCTTCGACGGTTCCGGATCCGTGAACTCGAAGCCGGCATAAAAGAAATGATCGTCGTAGGTCAGATAGCCCACGCTTTTGACCTTCGGCTCGAGGTTGTCGCCGGGGTTCGTTTCGTACCACTGATCGAGTCGCGTAGCGCCCTGCCAGCCCGGATCGGAGAGGCTGCCGTCGACCGTGATCGGGCCGGCGGCTTTCGAGATCTGAATCGGAGGGCCGGCCGCGAATGCCGAGACCGCGGCCAGCGCGGTCAAGAAGGCGATAACGTGTTTCATTGCACCCTGATACGCCGCAAGTACAAAAAGGTTAGCCGGAATAAACTTCGTAGGGTGCCGCGCCTACAGTTTTCACCTTTTTCTACATGCAGAAGAAACGTCTACAGGACGTGGAAAAAGGTGAAAACTGTAGGCGCGGCACCTAGGCCGCTTTTTTGGCGGCGGCGCTCTGCTGGGGCTCTGCAAACAGCGAGAGCGCCTTCTGCAGGATCAGATCCTCGCGCGGCTTCAGATCCTTCGCATCGCGGTCGCGCAGGGCTTGCGCCGTCAGGTCGACCACGACGTCCGGCTTCACGCCGCCATCCTTGATGGGCTTGAGATCCGGATAGGTGTAGTGACCGATGGTCATGAACACTCCGCCACCGCTCGGCAGCGGGATGAACTTCTGAAGGATCGACTTGCCGTAGGTGGTGATGCCCACGATCTTGCCGCGTCCGTTTCCGTGAATGGCGGCCGCGAAGATCTCCGCCCCGGAGGCAGTCGAATTGTCGGCCAGCACTTCGAGGTCGCCGTCGTAATCGGTGGCCCGATCCGCCTGCCAGCGCCTGGCATCGGTGTGCCGGCCCTCGAGTGAAGTGATGAGACCGCTGGTGAGGAGCTCGTCGGCCGACGTGATCGCCTCCTCGACATCACCGCCGGCGTTCCCGCGGAGATCGATGATGAGTTTGCGATTGCCGTTCTTTCGCGCGTTGTCGAGCGCGCTGCGGAGTTGCTCGCTCGTTCCCTTTTCAAAGAATGGGATCTTGATGTACGCGACGTTGCCGAACTGCTGCGTCGTGATCGCGAGCGGATGGTAGTTGGCCTGCGAAATCGAAAAATTGTCGCGCTTGGTCTGCCCGCCGCGCAAAACCTGCAACTGCACCGATCGGCCCTGCAGGGCGTGCCGCACCTGCCAGACCGCCATCTTCTGCGTCGGCCGCCCGTCGATCTTCTCGATGAAGTCACCGCGCTCGATGCCCGCTTTGGCGGCCGGTGAGCCCGGAACGGCGGCAATCACGTACGCGTAGCCGAAGCGCTTGGTGACGATGAGCCCATCGCCGTTGTCTTCGGTGTCGACGAACGTTTTGTAAGCCGCCATCTGCGACGGCGCCACGTAGTAGCTGAACTCGTCGATGGCGTCGGTGACGCCGGAGAAAGCGCCATCGAGCAACTGATCCGAGGAAACGGCCTCGACATAGTTGTTCCGCACCAGATCGAATACCTCGGTGAAGATGCTGAGGTAGCGGAACACGTTGTTGCGCTGCGTGGCCTGACCAAAAAGAGCGCCGCCGATCAGGGAAAAGAGGAAGGCCACCGAAATCAGGAGAAAGACAGTTTTCTTTTTGCTCATCATCGTTCAGCGCAGCCATTTCTGCGGATCTTCCGGCTTATTGTCCTGCCGGATCTCGAAGTACAGGTAACCGCCCTGCGCTTCTTCCGCCTCGCCCACTCCTGCAATCGTTTGCCCGGCCGTGACGTGATCTCCAACTGCTGCTGCTGGCGATTTGAGATTGCCGTACAGCGAGAAAACGCGATTGCCGTGGTCGACGATCATCAGGTTACCGTATCCCTTGAACCATTGCGAAAATAGAACTGTTCCCGGAAAAATCGCGCGCACGTCCGTGCCCGGGGCGGCCGCGATCTTCATGCCAGTGTTGAAGGTAAGGGTCGAGAACTTCGGGTCGACCTGTTTTCCAAAGGTCTCGACGACCTTCCCCTCCACCGGCCACCCCAATGCCCCCTGCACCGTGCGGATGTCCTCCTTGAACGTACTTCCCGCACTTTGACGCGACAGGACGTCGAGAAGATGCTCGAGGCGCTTGGCCTTCTCCTCGAGGTTTGCGATCTGCTCTTCCGACTTCGAGCTTTCCCGATGCAGTGCCGCCACGAGACGTTCCTTGCGCGCGTGGGTCTCGGCAACGGCCTGTTGACGCTGCTGGATGATCTGGCGGGCCTCGACGATTTTTTTCTGACGCTCGGCCATCTCGGCGTAACGCGAGTGCAGTTGCTGCCGCTCGAGATTGAATCGCGTGATCGCTCGCGAGTCGCGCGATGCAAGGTAGGTCAGCATCGACATGGCCTCGATCGGATCGCGATGCTCATCAATGGACAGAAGCAGCCGGACGTAACTGAGGCGGCCGAGGCGATAGAGGGAGACCAGGCGGCGGCGGAGAAAATCGCGCTGCTGCGCGATCCGTTGCACCACTCCGTCGATTTGCGCCTGAAGCTCACGCTGCTGCCTTTCCAGATCCTCTTCCACACGCACCGCGATCTCGACCTCGCGGGTTCGAATGTCGAGCTCGATGCTGACTTCCTCCAGCTCCTGCTCCGCCGTCTGGGTCTTGGATCGGACCTCATCGAGCCGCTTCCGCAGTTTTGTGATGTCGGCGCGAATCCGATCGAGGTCGGGATTCTGCTGTGGCACAGACACTCCTGTCTGTGCCAGGAGGAGGACAGACAAGAGTGTCTGTCCCACAAAAAAGCTAGCGCCCCGAATAGTCACGCAACGCATGCCTGGCAGCCTGCTGCTGCGCCTCCTTCTTCGACGATCCTTCGCCGCGGGCCAGATGGTTTCCGACTTTCACTTCCACGATAAATCGCTTGTCGTGATCGGGTCCGACTTCGTCGATGACGTTGTACTCCGGAAGCTGCAGACCTTTCCCCTGCGCCAGCTCCTGCAGCGCGGTCTTGTAGTCGTGAAAGAGCAGATCGTCTTCGTCGACCGATTCGAGGTCGCGCTTGAACGACGACTCGATCAGGTGCCGGGCCGGCTCGATCCCGCCGTCGAGAAAGATTGCGGCGATGATGGCCTCGAAAACGTTCGCGAGCAGCGACTCTTTCTTGCGCCCGCCCGATTTTTCCTCACCGACGCCGAGGTAGATGACATCACCCATGCCAAAGTGTCTGGCCTTGACCGCCAGACTTCCCGCGCTCACGAGATACGCCTTGATCTTCGATAACGCGCCTTCGTCGAGCGTCGGAAATTTTTGAAATAGCAGATCGCCGATCACGAAGCCCAGGACTGAGTCGCCGAGGAATTCGAAGGTCTCGTTGTCCTGCACGTGGTCCTGCCGCGCTTCGTGCGAATACGACTTGTGGGTAAGAGAGCGCGTGAGAAGGTCGTGGCGCTGAAATCGATATCCGAGACGCTCTTCGAATTGCGACAGGTCGCGCTGCAATCGATAAGAGTATAAGCGGCCCTCACCCGCCGCTTCGCGGCACCCTCTCCCGCAAGCGGGAGAGGGATCTGACGCGCGAGGGTGGCCCGAAGGGCCGGGTGAGGGGTTACGGCAGCACGGTCAGCGCCTGCCGGGCGGCGGCGATGTCGGCAGCGTAGCGCTCCGCCGGCGCGGTCCTGATGAACAGCGTCAGCGCCGCCCGCGCCTCGGCCGCATGACCCAAATGCCCCTCGACGCGCCCGATGTTGAGCAGCGCATCGTACTGTCGCGGATCGACGTCGACGGCGCGTTTCCACGACTCGACGGCCCGCACTTCGTCACCCTGATGCACAAGCACCACGCCCATCGCGTTGAGCGCCAGGGGCAATCGCGGATTGAGCTCCAGAGCGCGCGACAGGAATTGCTGCGCCGACGGCACGTCATCCCGGCGCAGCGCCACGATCCCGAGGTTCTGAAGCGCCGGCGCGTTGTTCGGATCGCGCTGCAATACGCGCTGAAACTGCTGGTTGGCCTGGTCGATCCTTCCCTGATCCGCCAGCGCGATGCCGTAGGCATTCAAGACGTCGGGATCGCCGCCTTTGGCCAGGGGACTGAGGATTCTTACAGCCTCATCGACTCGCCCGGTTTCAGTGAGGAGCAGGCCGAGCTGCGTGCGAATGCTCTCGTTTTGACCGCCGGACCGAATCGCTTCGCGAAGATTCTCGATCGCTTCGCCGATGCGCTCGCGCTGTTGTAAAACGAACGCGAGGAGCTCGCGGCCGGCGGGCATCTGCGGCCGCGCTGCGACGACTTCGCGCGCCAGCGCCAGGGCGCGATCGAGATCGCGCCTCTCATAGGCATCAATCACCTGGTGCATCTTGTTGTCGATCGCGACCAGATTCTTCGGATCATCGGCCGCGGTGTACGTCTTCTTTCCAGCCGCAGTGCCGCTGACGTATCCAAGGCTGCGCAGTTGCGCCGCCTCCTCGGGCGAGATGTTGCGGTTCGATGACGGCGATTCGGCGTGAAAGGCAAGGAGAATCCGTCGCGCTTCCTCGACATCGCGACGCCGTTCTTCACGAAGATTGTTCCGCTCCTGCGGATCCTTGGGAAGGTCGTACAACTCCGCGACCGGCAGATCGATGTATTTCTCGCCGCCGTGAATCACGCCGGTCAGCGGCGCCCATCCGCGGTTGATCGATGTTGACAGCGATTCGAAGTACGAGTCGCGGTTCGCGTTTGCGAGCAGCGACGCGCCCGGAAGCGGAGGGGGTTTCGCAATGCCGAGCCGGTCGAGGATCGTCGGTACGATGTCGATGTGACGCACGTAGGCCGGTTCCACGCGATGCGTCAATCCCGGGTGCCAGACGAGCAGGGGAATCTTCAACGTCGACTCGTACGCGAAAAGACCGTGTGTCTGCTCGCCATGATCGCCGCGCGCCTCGCCGTGATCGGCAGTCACGATCAGCAGGGTCTTGTTGCCGAGCAGCGGTGCGATCGCCTTGCCGAGCGCATCGTCGACATACGCGATTTCGCCGAGGTAGGGATCGTCGGCGTATTGAGTGGCGAAGGGCTCGGGCGGGCGGTAGGGGGCGTGCGGATCGTACAGGTGGATCCACATGAAGCGCTTCCTGCCGGCGTTCGAGTTCCACCATCGCGTCGCAGCGTCGAGTACTGCCGTCGCCGGTCGTTCCTGAATCACAAAGTCGAGTGTGATTTCCCCTTTGCCGTAGTTGTCATCGTAGACGTCGAATCCCTGACTCAATCCGAACCGCGAATCGAGCGGGAAGGCGCCGACGAACGCACCGGTGGTGTAGCCGTTGCTCCGCAGCATGCTGGCAACAGTCGCGTATTTCGGATCGAGCTTGAATCCGGCGTTGTCGCGGACGCCGTGCTGGTAGGGATACAACCCGGTCAATATGTTGACATGTGAAGGTAAGGTTACAACGTTGTGGGCGTGGGCATTGGAGAAGGCGATCCCCTCCGACGCGATGCGATCCAGAAAGGGCGTCTTGACGCGCGCATTGCCCATGAAGCCGACCGAATCGGCGCGGAGAGTGTCGATCGTGACCAGGATGACGTCTTGGGGTCGCGATGCGACTTGCGCTTCCTGGCGACACCCGACGATCGCCAGGAAAAACAGCGCACTCAGGACGCAGGACTCAGGACTCAGGACTTTTTTCATCCGCGGAGCAGCGCCTGCAACTGCCGGTCGTGCGGAAAACGCGTCAGCCCGCGCGCGGCCCAGAAGCGCGAGCCGTTCCGATCGCCGATGATCTTCAGCGTCTCGGAAATCGCGACATACGAGGGCGGCGTCGGCGCTGCTTTTTCGAGCGAGAAGATCAGCTCAGTCGCCTCGGGGTTCTTTCCCTCCGTGGCGTAGAGAAGGATGAGGTTCTTGTACGGCCGCGGCTCGGTCGGGTATTGCTGAATTTCGGATCGGAATGCCGCCTCGGCCTCGTCGGCCCTTCCCATTCGAGCCAGCGCGTCACCCCGGAAGAAGTTCAACATCGGCACCGGCTGTCGGTGCTTCGCTAGCGAGAGTGCAGTCGCCCGATCGAAGAGTTGGAGCGCCTGTTCGAAGTTCCCCTGGGCCAGCTGAATCTGGCCGAGGAGCATGATGGCGTAGGGCCGGTCGCGCTTCGGCCCCACGACGGCGTTCGCTTCGGCGTCCGCGCGCGCGAAATCCTTTTTTTCCAGAGCGATTTCAGCGAGAAATTGATGCGCTTCGACCGGCGTGTCGTGCATCGCCAGCCTTGCGTGCTTTTCCGCCTCATCGAGGCGATGAAGCTCCATCGACATTTTCGCAATCATGAGTGCCAGTTGGGTCGCTGACGGAGAGAGTCGCAGACCTTGCTTCGCCATCTCGATCGCGTCATCGAGGCGACCGAGCTTCTCGAGCGTCCGCGTTTGAAGCGAAACGATGTCGAGCATGTTCGGGTTCTGGCGCAGCAGATCGGCCAGGAGCACGCTGGCGTCCTGATAGCGCTTCTCCTGGAACGCCAGAAATGCCTTTTTGATATCTCCCGACGAACCGATGTGGTCCTTCGGATCGGGAAGCGCCGCATTCGGCGACGTCGACACTGTCGATCCGATGTAACCGAGGGCGGCCAATTGCCGCGCCTGCTCGGGATTGATGGCCTTCGGCGCCTCGGCTCCCTTGATGTACGGCGCGATGGCCTGGCGCATCGCGGTGAACGTCCGTCGATTTTCCTGCAGCACATTCTGGCGCTCGGCAGCATCGTTCGCGAGATCGTAGAGCTCCGGCTTCGGCGCCTGGATGTAGTGGTTCGAGCTCGCGATCAGCGAGTGCAGATCGCTCCATCCGAAGTGGAAACGCGGATAGTAGGTCTCGCTGTAAATCGGACGATCGGCTTTTGTGTGCCCGTACAGAGTTGCCAGCAATGAGCTCCCTTCGGACGGTTGATTGAGGATGGTGGGAAAAACGTCGATCAGCTCCACCGGCGCTTGTACCGTCCTTCCACGTTCCTGCGATTTGGGAAGCTTGACCAACAACGGAACCTGCAATGCCTCGCGATAGAGCAGAACGCCGTGTTCGTCCTCGCCGTGATCGCCGAGACCTTCGCCATGGTCGGAGAGGAGGATGATGGCGGCGCGATCGTAGATCCCTTCCTCGCGCAGAAAATCGAGGAATCGTCCGATGACGGCATCGGCCGCGGCAACGTCACCGTCATAGGACCGACCGTACTTCGATCTGAACGGCTCGGGCGGATCGTAAGGAGAATGCGGCTCGTAGATATGAAAGAAAAAGAAGAACGGATGCGACTTGTGCTCCCCGATCCATTTCTGCGCGATGTCGCGAGTCTCGTCGCCGTTGCGCTGCGCGCGTCCCATGCTGAGGAAGCTCGGATCGATGTCAACGTCGTCGTCCCAGAAATCGAACCCGCGCTTGATTCCGGTCTCGCCGCGCAAAACAATCGCCGAAACTGCGCCACCAGTGGCGTAACCCTTCGCTTTCAGCAGCTCGGCGAGCGTCTTTGTCTTCGGCTCGAGCTGGTAGCCGATGTTGTCGCGAACGCCGTGCTCCGCCGGCAGCAGGCCGGTGAAGATGCTGGCGTGCGAGACGAGCGTCAGCGGGCAATGGGAATAGGCGCGCTGGTAGAGGATCGAATCGGCGCGGAACTGATCGATGCCCGGCGTCTCGATTTTCGAATAACCGTAGGCGGGAAGATGATCCGACCGCAGCGTATCGATCGAAATGAGGATGATGGGCGCGTTTTTGATTTCGACCAGGTGCTCGGGATGGCGGCATCCGGCGGCGAGAAGCGCAAGAATGAGGATCGAACGCTGCACGCGCGTATTGTCGCAAAACGTCATCCTGAACGCAGCGAAGGATCTCCAATTACGCAGCTTGAGATCCTTCGCCGTCGCTGCGGCCTCAGGATGACATACTGTCGTCGTGACGCCGCTTCTGTTCGTGCTCACCGTCGCCGCGATCTCATTTGTGGCGGGATTTCTCGGATCGCTCCTCGGCCTCGGCGGCGGGATCATCGTGATTCCGGCGCTGACGCTAATGTTGCACGTCGACATCCGCCTCGCCATCGGCGCGTCGATCATCTCGGTCATCGCGACGTCCAACGGCGCGGCGGCATCGTACGTCCGTGACCGTTTGGCAAACTTGCGCGTCGCGATGTTTCTGGAGCTCGGAACAACCACCGGCGCGATCATCGGCGCATATCTCGCGGGCATCGTGCATCCGCGATTGCTCTTCATCCTCTTCAGCGTGATCCTGGCCTACTCCGCCTTCGCAATGTTGCGCGGACGTCGCCTGGCCGACGAGCAGACGGAAGTCGGCGCCTTTACGCGTCATCTGAAATTGAGCGGATCGTATTTCGATGATGCCGCCGGCATGGAGATCCCTTACCAGCCGGTGCGCGCGCGCCTCGGATTGCTGTTGATGTTGATCGCCGGTACGGTCAGCGGCCTTCTCGGAATCGGATCGGGCGCTTTGAAAGTGCCGGCGATGGACCTCGCCATGGAGCTCCCGATCAAGGTTTCATCCGCGACCAGCAACTTCATGATCGGCGTGACGGCGGCCGCCAGCGCCGGCGTTTACTTTGCGCGCGGTCAGATCGATCCGATCCTCGCGGCGCCGGTCGCGCTCGGAGTTCTTGGGGGTGCAATGCTCGGCTCCCATTCGCTTGGCCGCATCGGCAGCCGCGCAGTACGCGTGATTTTCGTCGTCGTTCTGGTTCTGATTTCCGTTCAAATGCTGCTGAAAGGAATCCACGGTTGAAAGATCCTGACGCCGCGATCGCGTGGGTCCTTCGCATCGGCGGCTTGCTCAGCGCAGCCATCATCGTGATCGGGATGACGGTGGTGCTTCTGGGAGGCAACGGCCGCGCGATCATCACCGCCGGACTCCTGGTTCTCATCGCGACTCCAGTCGTACGCGTCGCGTTCTCGATCTACATCTTCGTGCTTGCGCGCGACAAGACCTACGCCGCGATCACGACCGCGGTCCTTTTGATCCTGCTGTTCGGATTCGCGGTTGGCGCCGCGGGGTGAAGCGTCACTTGATCGATTTCAAATACTCTTTCGCTTCCTTGGCCTCGTTGCTGTCGGGCGCGAGCGCGATGACCTTCTCGAGATCAGGTTTGGCTGCTTTCGTTTTGCCGGCCTGAATCGAGGCCAGGCCGCGATAGTAGTAGCCCTCGTAGCGAGTGGCATCCAGCGCGATGGCGCGACTGAAATATTCGATGGCGGCCGCCGGCTGCTTTTTGTTCATCAGCGCGATGCCGGTGTTGAGCAGCGAATTCATGTCCAGCGTACCGGCAGGAAGCGCATCGATGATTTTCTTTCCGGCCTCGAGCTGACCATCCTCGAGCAGCAAGTTCGCGAGAAGCACCGCCCCCTGGGTGTTGGTCGGATCCGCTTTGTAGGCCTCGTCAAGCAGGACAATGGCCTTCTTGATCTGTCCCGCCCCGTAATAGGCACGCGCGAGTGCAAACTTGAGCGAGACATTGCTCGACAGCGTGGGATAGGCCTTCTGGTACTGCTCGATCGCTTCTTTGAACTTCTGATCCCCGAGGAGTTTGTTCCCCAACTCGACTGCCTCGGCGATGTCCTTGCTGACCGCCACCCCGCCGATCTTCACTTCCTCGTGCGGCGCCTCGGTCGTCGTTTGCTGCTGTTGCACGACCGCCGGCTCGAGCTCGATTTTCATCGGCGGCAGGCGTTGCCCTTCGTTCAGACTCACGCTCAGTTGTCGCAGCTCATAGCCGGGAGCCTCGACATCGATGTTCCATCCGCCGGCGCCAATGCCGAGAACCGCCCATTTGCCGTTGTTTTCAGCGCTGATATCAGGTCCACCTTGCGATCCCCTCGTTGAGCGCAGTTTGAGCTTCGCTCCTGCGATCGGTTTTCCGGTGTTCTTATCGACGATGTATCCGGCCAGACGGTTGTTACCGCGCCAATCCTCGGCCGCAAAGGAAGGGGCAGCAAGGACAAGCGCCAGCATTGCCGCGGCGATCGGTGCGAGTGCTTTTTTCATGCCCCGAAAAAAGAACTGCCCGCCGGAGGAAATTCCCCGGCGGGCAGCGAAAACAGCTGAGGGGCTGAATCCTAGAAGCTTACTCGGGCACTGAAGCGCCAGACGCGCGGAGTCTGAATCTCGGTGATTCGATCCGCGTTGGAGACGCTGAGGTCCGTCTCGCGCTGCAGGATTGTGCGCTTGTTCGGCGCATTGAACAGATCAGCCGCGAGTGTGAGTCCTACGCGGTTGGCGAATCGAAAATCTTTCGCGCCGCGGAGATCAAGCTCGTAGACGTTCGGGAACCGAATGCTCCCGACGGATCCGAGGACGACGTTCTTGGTCAAACCGGAATCGACGTCCACTTCCTCCTGTAGCGGCCGTGGATAACCCTGGCGCGCGTTGAGATTCGCGCCAACGCTGATCTGCCACGGGAACTGATAGATCGCATTCAGATTCGCGACCCACTTCGAGTTGATGAACACGTTCGCGAATGAACCAGATCCCGCCGACCGCTGGACGAACACACCGCCACTGCACGGGGTCGTACCGGTGGTCGTGATCTGCGGGGTTGGATCCGCTACCGAATCCGAACCGCAGTGATCTTTCCAGTCCGACCACGTCAGGTTTCCACGCATCATCCAGTTATGCGACAGGCGCTTGGTGAACGACCCTTCCAGAGCGTAATAGCTGCGGCTATAGCCCGGCCGGTTGCGCAGGACAAAGAATGTCGGCACGTCACCTGTCTTGGTGTCATAGACGGGCACTTTTGGCACCGTGATGGTGTGGGTCGATCCATCGGGGTTGGTAATCGTGTACGACCCGCTGGTCGTTCCCACCTGGACGTAATCAGACCTGGTGAAGAAATCCCCTTTGCCCTGGGTGTGCTCGGCGCGAAACTCGAGAATGTCGCCGATTCGCCGGTAAGTGGCGTTCACTCCCACCGAGAAATCGCTCATCAATTCGTGATCGAAGCCGATAACCAGCTCATCGGTGTGCTGCGGCTTCATGCCGTAATCGGCGCGGGTGGTGCCGGTGGGCGACCCGGGGCTGGAAGGATCGACGTAGTAGAAGCCGGTGATGCGCTTCAGCTCGTCGCGCTGCGGAATCTTGTCGCCGTTGAGGTCACGACCAGTGATCAGGAAGTACGAGTAGTACACCAAGGGGCTGATCGTTCCGATCGTGGAGCCGAGCTGGTCGACATAGCGGTTGTAACCGGCGCGAAGAAGTGTCTTCTTCGCCGATCCCAGCGCATACGTGAGTCCGATGCGCGGCGACACGCTGTTCCACTTCAGATCTCGCGAGTCACCACCGAATGTCAGAGGAGGTAGATAGGCAGTGGTGAATCCACCCGTGCCTTTGATCGGCAATTGCAGCGGCGTGGATAGCAGAGGATTCGGTCCGACGGCCGACGCCGTGTTCCTCTCCTTCTGCCAGTCGCCGCGCAAACCAGCCTGCAGAGTGAGGTTACCCATCAGGATGGTGTCGCCGAGGTAAAGGTCGTTGTACTTCTCCGAGTATCTCTTATCCGAGTCGCGGTAGAGGTACGCGGTGTAGCACTGAGCAGTTCCCGTGATGCCACGCGAGTTGCAATATGCGTTAGAGCGCTCGCGGAAGTAGCCCTGAACCGGCCCTGGCCAGCCCGAGAGCGATGTAACCGGTGTATCGCGATAGCCGAACCCGAACTTCAATTCATGGTTCATATTGCCGAGGTCGAAGAATTTCGATCCGTCAAGGCCGTACTGTTTCTGCGGCCGCTCCGTGATGTAGAAGGCTGCGTTCTTCGACCGAACGTTGCTGATATCGCGCAAGCCGACGGGAGCATTCGGTCCCAAGCCGCCGTTCGGAATGAGGCTGAATCCGCCGTCGACCTTCGACCACATTCCGCTCAGATAAAGGCTCGTTCCGACGATCTGGGTGTCCTCGATCTTGTAGATCTTCGTCGGACCGCTCTGATGGAAAGACGCTTCGAACAAACGCGTCGGAGAGATTCCGCGCGCGTTCCGAACCTTATCTCCCTTGGAAAAGAATCCAACCGCGCTGTTGCTCGGAAGGATCTGCCCGTTCAGCTTCGCGTTGATATTGCGGAGAATGATGTTGTCGAACGCGCCGGGAGCGCCGGGCGCCGAGGACTGTTGCGTCGAGATCTTCTGATCTCCCTTGGCGAACCAGCCCCAGACGTGATCGCGCCAGATCGGCCCACCAAATTCGCCGCCGTAGTCGCGGACGGAATTAATGCGGTTGGTGGCCGTGAGATACGACTGTGCTTCGCCGGGAACCGTCGCATCCGACTGATAGCTGCCCGGCGTGTAGAAGTAGCGTCCCGATCCCTTCAGATCGTTCGTGCCGCGCTTGGTGACCATGTTCAGCTGCACGCCCGGCGTCATCACGCGCGGATCGCTGCCGCTGGTCGTCACCTGCATCTCCTCGAAGGCATCGAAGTCGTAATACGTCGGTGACGCGCCGGTCGCGCCCATGTCGGTGATGTTCACGCCGTCGACGTTCCAGGTGTTCTGATCCGACGTCGTTCCCTTCCCGATATAGACGGACTGCTGACCGCTCTGGCTTCCGCCGACGTTGACGCGATCCACTTGAACTCCGGGCGACGATTCGAGAACCGTCCACGGGTCGCGTGACTGCGGGATTTTGTCGAGCTCGACGCGACTCACGCTGACGCCTGTTCCGGCCTTGCGCACGTCGAGCAGCGGCGCTTCAGCCGTGACGGTAATCGACTCTGACACCGAAGGATTCAGCGTCATCGTCACGTCGGCGTTCTGCGCGACGCGGACGCCGATTCCCGAGCGCGTAGCAGTTCCGTATCCAGCAAGCTCGGCCTTCACCGTGTACGTGGCGGGAGAGAGGCTGATGAATCGGAAATTGCCTTGCGCGTCGGTCACCGTCGTCTGCGGAGCGCCGACACCTGTGAGAGTGACGGTCACGCCCGGAAGGACGGAACCGTCTTTTGCCTGGACCTTGCCGTAAATATTACCGGTCTGGAATTGCGCAAACGCGCTGACGGCAAACAACGCGAGCGCCGCATAAAGGAGGAATTTGGGGCACCATTTCATAGCGGCTCCTTTCTCAAAAGTTGCCGGGTGACTGGTGCAGATCGTCCGCCGGAAGGCTCGCGATCAGCTAAGTCCCCGAAAAGAGAATGATTTGAGCTTCGATTGAGTGTCGTAACACAGCGGCCGCGATTCAATGCGATGTTGGAATCGGTTCCGATCCTTGAATCGCGGCCGCGCAGCTTATCAAAAAAAAGCCCGCCGGGATTGCTCCCGACGGGCCTTCGAGCTGCCGCCCGATGCGGTTAATAAGTGATGCGGGTTCCGATCTGCCACACGCGCGGCGCCTGCATCTCCGTGATGCGCCAGCCCGCCGAACGGGAAGCCTCGTTCTGCAGAATGAGCGTCTCGCGCTGCAGGATTGTGCGCTGGTTGGGAACATTGAAGAGCTCGCCAATCAGCGACAAGCCAACGCGATTCATGATTCGGAAGTCCTTGGCAATCCGCAAGTCGAGCTCGTAGACGTTCTTGAAGCGGATGTTACCGATCGGATCGAGGACGACGTTGACAGTGCCGCCGGTGTTGAGGCCGGTAACGGCGTCACGCAATGCAACAGCATAGCCTTGCCGCGCATTGAGATTCATGCCGAGGTTGATGTCCCATGGGAATACATACGCGGCTGCCAGGTTCGCCTGCCACTTTGCGTTGATGAAATCGTTGCTGAACGCACCCGAGCCTCCGGACTGCGGGGCGTATTGGCCTCCCGAGCAAGCGCCCGGACCCGCAGAACCCACCGTAACTGCGGGAAGAGCCGTCGTCGGATTCGCGAAACTGTCTTTGCCACACTTCTCGGTGTAGTCGTTGAAGCTCGCGTTGGCACGCATCATCCACCGGTGCGAAAGGCGCTTCGCCGCTGTCAGCTCGAACCCGCTGAACTGCTGCGAGTAATTCGGACGCGTGGTGAGCACTCGGTACACAGGTGAGTTGATGCCTGGAGCCAGCATGTAGACCGGGCGGTTCGATGCGGTGAACGAGGCGAGCACCGCACCGGTGACCGGATCCTTCAGCGTGAATGGACCACCGGCAACGACTGGCTGTCCACCCTTCATAGCGGGAACGTAATCAGCCGCGGTGTAATAGTCGCCCGCACCGGGAGTTTTCTCGAATCGAGTCGTGAAGAGGTCGTGCGACTTGCGATAGGTGTAGTTGATCCCGACTGAAAAATCGCTGAGCAACTCGCGCTCGGCGCCGACGAGGAATTCGTCGGAGTGCGGGACTTTCATGCCGTAGTCGACGCGCCGCGTGTTCGCGACAGCAGCCGGATTGTTGGGATCGATGCCGGTGAAGTTGCGGACCTTGAGCAATTCGTTTCGCTGGACGACGTGATCGCCGTTGGTGTCGAACCCGTACAGATAGAACGCCGAGTACGCGAGCGGGTTCGCGCCCGACACGGCGGAACCGACCTGGCTGACGTAACGGTTGTAGCTTGCGCGCAACAGCGTCCGCTTATCGGCGCCGAGGCTGTAGGTCAGGCCAATGCGCGGGGCGACGCTGTTCCAGCGCAGCATTTTCGGGTCACCGGCATAGCTGAGTGCAGGCAGCGAAGCGTTCAGCGTCCCGCCTAACGTACCGTTGCATCGGAGTGTGCTGATGCAGGGAAGCGGCAGCGGCGTCGCCAGAATCGGATTCGCCTCGATGGAAACCGGGAGATTCTTCGTCTGCTGACGGTCCCATCGCAATCCGCCCTGCACGGTCAGATTGCCGAGCAGGATCGTGTCGCCGATGTAGAAGTCGTTGTACTTCTCGTCGTAGCCGACATGCACGTCACGTGGCAGAGTTGCCGTGAAGCATCCCGCCGGAAGATTCTGATTAGCGCAAACAGCCGGATTCACGCCGGACACTGAATAGTCCAGGAAGCCATGAGATGGACCGGGCAGCGAGCTCGTGGAATCGACGGGCGTTTTCCGATATCCGAATCCGAACTTCAACTCATGATTCGTCTTGCCGATATCGAAGAACTTCGAACCATCGAGTCGATACTGCTTCTGGGGACGCTTTGTTTGATAGGTGAAGTAGTTGTCATGATTGACGCCGGCTGCGTCCCGCCAACGCGATGGTGCGCTTTCGCCGGCTCCCCCGTTGCCGAACAGGCCGAAGCCGCCGTCGACCTTCGACCACATGCCGGTCAGATAGAGGCTCGTGCCGACGATCTGCGTGTCCTCGAGCTTGTAGACCTTGGTCGGACCCGTCTGCTTGTACGCGGTCTCATACGGCCGGGTTGGCGAAAGATCGCGCGCGTTTCGGAATTTGTCGCCGAACGTGTAGAACGCGACAGCGCTGTTGCTGGAAACAATCTGTCCATTGAATTTCAGGTTCTTGTTGCGAAGGATCGTGTCGTCGGGAACGATCGTCTGTCCCGGCGCGATCGATTGCCACGTCGAAATCTTCTGATCGCCGCGTGCCAACCAGAACCATAGGCGATCTCTCAGGATTGGTCCGCCAATATCTCCGCCGTATTCGCGAAGGTGGTTGACGCGGTTCGTACTGGCAAGATAATTCGTCGCTTCATTCGGGACCGACGCCGTAGCCGACAGACTGCCCGGCGTGTACAGATATCTGGCGTTGCCTTTGAAGTCGTTCGTACCGCGCTTCGTGACCAGGTTGAGCTGCACGCCGGGAGTCTGTATGCGCGGATCCGAGCCACCGGTGGTGATTTGAAACTCTTCGAACGTCTCGAAGTCGTAGTACGTCGGCGATGAGCCGGTCGCGCCCATGTCGGTGATGTTCACACCGTCCATGTTCCACGAGTTGTCTCGACCGAGCGCGCCTTTCGCGATGTAGTTCGACTGCTGACCGCTCTGTGTTCCGCCAACGTTGATGCGATCGACCATCACCGAAGGCACGGACTGGAGAACAGTCCACGGGTCTCGCGAGCTCGGAATCTTTTCGAGCTCCACCCGCGGCACGTTCGTTCCTGTTCCTGTCTTCCGCGCATCGAGCAGAGGCGCTTCAGCCGTGACGGTGATCGATTCCGCGACAGCAGGATTCAGGACCATGGTGACATCAGCGTTCTGCGCCACCTGCAGCCGGATGCCGGCGCGAGTCGCGGTTCCATATCCCGCGAGCTCCGACTTGATGCTGAAAGTGCCGGGCGACAAGTTGAGGAAACGGAAGTTTCCCTGACCATCGGTGACGGTCGTCTGCGGCGCGCCGACACCCGTCAATGTGACGGTAACGCCGGGAAGGACTGAGCCATCCTTAGCCTGGACCTTCCCATAGATGTTGCCGGTCTGGTATTGAGCGAGGGCGGTGCCGGCAAGCAACGCGATACACATGGCGGCCACGATGACCGTCAAGAACCTGGGGGTGGGGCACCCTTTCATAGCGGCTCCTTTTCTCTCTTCTGTTTTGCCTGAGTGTCTGAGTGTCTGTGCAGATCAGTCGCCGGGCGAGAGTTTCCGGCGATCGTCAACAAAATGAGTCTTTTAGGTCACGGAATCGTATAGCCGTTGTGGGGTAGAGTTCAACTTCCTGTTGAAAGCCGTTCCGATCCTTGGATTTTGGATGGGGGCCAATATGACAAACGCCGCGAATTTCTTCGCGGCGTTCGTGGGCCTGCCTTCCGGCTGCCTGCGAGGTTAGCTGTCGGATTCGGGTTGGAAACCCTACCGGCTTCTGGCCGGATTCACCCCGGACGGTGGCAAGCCGTCGCTAACTCGGGTCCCCCGCTCCTCGGCGCCGAGGATTAGGCTGACAAGCCGCCACCATGGTGGGCGGCGTGAGGGAGTCTAGCGCGAAGCGTGCCGATGTCAATCGCGTGTTAAAAGGCGAGAGTGACGAAACCGAAACGCGATATCCGGCCACTCGCGGTCAGCGTCGCCCTGGTGGCAATCGTCGCTGCGATCTACGCGCAATGCCTGCACCATCCCTTCATCCGGCTCGACGATCCTGACTACGTCATCGAAAACGATCACGTCAACTCCGGGCTCTCGTTGGCGAATGTCGCGTGGGCATTCACAGCCATGTACGCGTCGAACTGGCATCCCCTGACGTGGATCTCGCACATGCTCGATGTGCAGCTGTTCGGCCTCGACGCCGGAAAGCACATCATCGTCAACGTCATAGTGCACGCCGTGAACAGCGTGCTTCTCTTCGCATTCCTGCGACGCGCGACGCAGACGCTGTGGCCGAGCGCTGCCGTCGCCGCGCTCTTTGCGGTGCATCCGCTCCACGTCGAATCCGTGGCGTGGGTCTCGGAACGGAAGGACGTTCTGAGTACGCTTTTTTTTCTGATCACTCTGATTTTGTGGACTGCGTGGGTGCAGACCGGTGCTCGCTCGCGCTACTGGTGGTCGGCGGCCGCGCTGGCGGCAGGTTTGATGTGCAAGCCGATGCTGGTGACGACGCCGTTCGTTTTGCTGTTGCTCGATTTCTGGCCATTCCGGCGGAAGGTATCCGTCATCGAAAAGTGGCCGTTTTTCGCCCTGGCGATCGCCTCGAGCCTGATCACGCTTCGGGCGCAGCGGCCGGCGATGGGTGCGGCGGCGTTCGCATCCCGCCTGGCAAATGCCGTGGTCTCGTATGTCACTTACATCGGCAAAACGATCTGGCCGGCGCAGCTGTCAATCGTCTACCCATTCCGAACGGCCATTGCGACATCGGCGATTGTCCTTGCCACGATTTTTCTGGTCGCGGTCTGTGTCGTCGCGATCGTCTTTCGCCGCCGCCTGCCCTTCGTCACCATCGGCTTGTTTTGGTACCTCGGCACATTGGTACCAGTGAGCGGAATCGTCCATGTTGGCCACGAAGCGATGGCGGATCGCTACACCTACATTCCGCTGATCGGCATCTTCATCGCGATGGTCTGGCTATGCGCCGGCAACCGCTGGCTGGTCGCTGCGGAAGGGGTCGCCATCGCTGCGTTGAGCGTTTGTACATGGATTCAGATCGGCTATTGGCAGAATGGCGTGAAGCTGTTCGAGCACGCCTTCGCGGTCGCCGGCGACGACCGTTACGTGCGCGAGGGATTGGGCACCGAGCTTCTCAACACTCACGAGTATCGACGAGCGGAGACTGAATTCCGGGCCGCACTCGCTCAGGCCCCTCATGACGATGGGTTGCATGCCGGATTAGGCACCGCCCTGATGCAGCTCGGCGATATCGCTGCTGCCCGGCGCGAATTCGAAATCGCGATCGCGGCCAATCGCGATAACGCCACTGCGCTCCGACGCCTTGGCGATTTAGCGATGGCGGATGGTCGCACGGATCAAGCGATCGATTTTTACTCGCGTTCGGTCGCTGCCAAGCGCGATCCGAGCACACTGGCCGTGCTGGCAGCGCTGCAGGGAAAGACCGATTACGCAGTGTCGCTTTATCGCCAGGCCATTGCACGCGAACCCAACAAGCCCGAAATCCGCGGCGATCTCGCGGCGGTGCTGTCGCGAAGCGGACGCGAGGTTGAGGCCGTTCCGGAGTATGAGCAGGCGCTGCGCCTCGATCCGCATCAGTACGAGGTGCTCATGAATTTCGGCGCGCTGTTGATTCGGCTCGGACGCCCGGAAGATGCAATCGCCAAATTCAAACAGGCGGGAAGCGAGCGGCTCGAATCTCCGGAGCCGCATATTTATCTCGCGCTGGTGTATGCGCGTGCGAATCGCAATGAGGACGCTCTACATGAAGCGAGCACGGCTTACCAGATCAGCCCGACGTCGGCAAACGTAGAGTTCACGAACGCTCTGCACATGCCGCCCAGCGACTCAAATCTGACGGGATGGATCAACTATCTGCGTTCGAAAAGCGGTGGTGCCCAGGGACGGAATTGAACCGCCGACACGAGGATTTTCAGTCCTCTGCTCTACCAACTGAGCTACCTGGGCATCGGGCAGGTGAGCAAACTGCGGCGCGGAAAGATAACACAGCCCTACCGGACGCGATTCCGAACCATCTCCGCGAGCTCGCGCAAGGGCCCAGCCGCGGCGCCGAGATTCGCGATCGACGACAGCGAGGTCTCCACCAGCTCTTCGCTCAGTTTCCGCGCTCCGTCGACTCCCGCAAGCTTCACGAACGTCAGCCGCTGCTCGTCTTTGCGCACGTCTTTTCCCAACTGCTCCGGATCGCCGGTGACGTCGAGAATGTCGTCGGTGATCTGAAACGCCAGGCCGAGATTTTTCGCGAAGACCTCGATGCGGCCGAGGGCGGCCGCGCTGATGTTGGCGAGCATTGCGCCGACGGCAGCGGCGGCGACGAACAGCGCTCCAGTTTTTCTGGAATGGATGAACTCGAGGGTATCGAAATCGAGCTTCGATCCCTCACTGTGAAGATCGACCGCCTGACCCGCGATCGTGCCGTCCCATCCAACCGCATCGACGACGCGCTTGATCACCTGCTGCAGCGGCCACTGTCGCGGATTGAGGGCGGCGTGATTCTTCGCGATCAAGCCGTAGGCATGATTGAGCAGCGAAACGGCTGCGAGAATCGCGAGGTCTTCACCGAACTGGCGATGCAGCGTCAGAGCTCCGCGCCGCAGCATCGCGTCATCCATCGATGGCAAATCATCGAGGATCAGCGAGCAGGTGTGAATGATCTCCATTGCTGCGGCAGCATCGATGAGCTTTTCGGGTTTGCAGCCCGCCGCCTCCCCCGCCGCCAGCGTGAGGATTCCGCGGACGCGCTTCCCCGATGCGGTGATCGAACGCTGCAACGGCTCCATCAGCGGCCCGGGCGCGCCGGTGCGCTCCGCCAGATTGTGCAGATAGGTATCAATGAGCGCTCGTCGTGATGCGAATGAGTCGTTCACAAACAGAAAGTCCTGAGTCCTGCGTCCTGAGTCCTGAGTCCTGAGTCCCACCCTCCATTCGGACTCAGGACTCAGGACTCAGAACTCAGGACTTCGATGGTAGCATCGTGACTCAGCGAGAATGTCGAAGCGTAAGTGGTCGCGCACCCAGCAGATGTGGGTGATCATCGTCCTCTGCTTTGCCATCTTCGCCGGAGCCATCGCTCTCCTTCCCGAAGTCACCTGGTCGATTTACTGGAAAGTGCTGGCCGCAGCCGCAGCGGCGTGCGGCTTCTCGATCGTTGTCTTTGAGCTGTGGCTTCGGCGCGTGATGGGACGGCGCGATGAAGCCATCAACTTCCTCGACCGGATCGCGACCGGCGATCTGGCACTTTCTGCGCGTGAAATCGTGGAAGCGACGCGCTCGGAACGCATGGCCGGCTCGCTGCGGGCGCTGGTGTCGAATCTCGAAAGGACCATTCGCCGATTCGGCCAACTGGCTGCCGATGTCGTGACCGCCAGTCAGCAGATCAGCGGCCGCTCGCGAGTGCTGGCGCGCAGCGCGGCCGAGCAGCTGGTCTCGACCGAAACGACATCGGGTTCGGTCTCGCAGATCGATCGCTCCATCGCCAACGTGCGGTCGAGCATGGAAGACCTCTCCGCGAATGCCGAGGAGACTTCCGCCTCGATTCTGGAAATGTCGGCGAGCATCGAGGAGGTCAGCCGCATCTCCGACACGCTGGCCGCCTTCGTCGACGAGACCGCATCGGCCATCGAGGAGATGATCGTCTCGATCAATCAGGTGGCAACCAACACCGACAGTTTCTCTTCATTCGCCATCGAGACCGCCAGCTCGATGGTGGAGATGAATGCCACCACCGAGGAGATCGGAAAATCGGCGAAGCAAACGTCGGAGCTGGCGAAATCGGTCAAGGAAGCGGCCAGCGAAGGGCGGCAGGCGGTCAGCGGAACGGTCGAAGGCATGGGCCGCATCGAAGCGGCCATGACGGAAGCCAAGAGCGCGCTCAACGAGCTGGCGCAACGCTCGGAAGAAATCGGCGAGATCGTTCGCGTCATCGATGAGATCGCAGGACAAACAAATCTTTTGGCGCTCAATGCCGCCATTATCGCCGCGCAGGCTGGAGATCGCGGCAAGGCATTCGGCGTGGTCTCGGACGAGATTCGCGATCTCTCCGAGCGCACCTCCGTCTCGACCGACGAGATCCGAACCCTGATCGACAACGTGCAGCGCTCGGTCGATCGCGCCACCGAGCAGATGAGTCAGAGCGCGCAGCGCGTTTCCGAAGGCGTCCGTCTGACCGCACGCGCCGAGCAGGTTCTGCAGAAGATTCTCGATCTGACGGAACGATCGACCAGCTCGATGGCCGAGATCGCGCACGCGACCGAAGAGCAGGCGCGAGGAAGCGCCGCTGCCACCACCGCCATCGAGCAAGTGACGAAGATGGTCCAGCAGACCGCTGCCGCCACCCAGCAGCAGTCGATGACCTCGCGCAAAGTCGGCGAGCAGGCGGCCACCGTTCGCGACACGACCCTGCATCTCAAACGCGCGACCTCGGAGCAGGAAAGCGGCAGCCGCGCCATCGGACGCGCCATGCAGAACATCATCGGCCTGGTCCAGCGCGTCCACGAATCGATCGCGATCCTGGGCACGGAAAGCGCGGCCATCGTTCAGGCCATGCGGACGATGCAGGAGGCGACCCGCGAGACCAACGTCAGCATCGCCGACCTCAACCAGATGTCGACCTCGCTCACGCACGAGTCGGCGCTTCTCAACCAGGAGCTGGCCCGCTTCGCACTGCCGCATCCGAACGACGGCGGATCGATCACCACCGCCACGATTCTGTGGCAGCAGTTGAACCTCGATCCGGTCTTCGTCACCGCCGCCGCGCTTGGATACATGTCGCGCGCGATTCACTCGACGCTGGTGACGTACGGCGAAGGGGCGGAAGTCACGCCGGGCCTGGCGGAACGGTGGGAGGTTCTGGAACAGGGACACTGCTATCGCCTGCGCTTGCGCCGCGGCGTCCGCTTCCACAACGGACGGCTCTTCGAAGCACGCGACGTTCACGACAGCTTCGTGCGGCTGCTATCGCCGGAGCTGCAATCGCCGAGCAGTTGGATTCTGCGCAACGTGCACGGAGCGGAAGAAGTTCTGTCGGGAAAAACAAAGCAGCTTTCAGGCATCTCGATACGCGATCCGCACACCATCGACATCAACCTCGACGAGCCGCTTGCATTTTTCATCTCCCTGCTGTCGATGAACGAAACATCGATTGTGCCTGCCGAAGAGGCTCGCGATCGCGATCGATTTCGAACACGGCCGGCGGGCGTGGGACCGTTTCGAGTCGAAGAAGCGCTGGAAGGGCAACGTCTTCGGCTGTCGCGCAATCGCGACTACTACATTCCCGGCCAGCCCCACGTCGACGATCTGACTTTTCGCCTCGATCTGCGCAGCGGCCGCGACGTCGCCGATGCCTTCGGGCGGGGAGAGCTGGACATCGCGCACGGCATCCCGCCCAAGATCGCCAGCGAATGGCAGCGCGATCGCCGCTTCGCAGCCTTCATGCTCAACACCACGCAGCTTCATACGTCCTATTTCGGATACGACTGTTCGGCCGCGCCGTTCAGCCGCGTGGAAGTTCGCCGCGCCATCAATCACGCCATCGATCGCGAACGCATCAATGAGAAAATCTTCGGCGGACTGGGAGTGGTCGCCCACTCCCTCCTCCCCCCCGGCCTCCTCGGCTACGAACCCAGCCTGCGCGGAGTGGAGCACGACCTGGAGCGCGCGCGTGCGCTGATGCGCGACGGCGGCTATCCAACCGGATTTCGCGTCGAGTATCGAACGTGGGATACGGACGAATTCAACAATTCCGGACTCTTGCCGCTGCTGATCGAAGATCTGGCGTCCATCGGCATCGAGGTCAACGTGACGCGCCATTCCGCAACCGAGGCGCGAAAGCCATTGCAGCAGCCGGGACACGGAATGGCTTTCTGCGCGAATTGGTATGCGGACTTCCCCGATCCCGACAATTTCTTCTACGTTTTTTTCCATAGCGATTCCAAGGCCGTCCGCGGCACGTACTTTCATTCGCCGGAGATCGACAAGCAGATCATCGAAGGCCGCCGGGCGGCCGACATCGAGCGCCGTCGTGAGATTTATCGATCGCTCAACCAGATGGTGGTGCGGGAAGCGCCGCTGGCCCCGCTCTTTCACGAGCGTCTGTTCGTCATCCACAAGCCCCAAATTCGAGGACTGCGGACCTCGCTCGTTCCACCGCCGGTTCGTTACAACGACATCTGGATCGAGCAGTAGTGCACCCGGCACCCGGCAGCCGGCACCTTCAAGTGCATGCCGCGCTGGCGACGGTGGCCCTTCTTTTTTCGCTCAACTACATCATCTCGAAGCTCGGGCTTCACGCGTTCTCGCCGATGACGTTCGCGTATCTGCGAGTTCTCGGATCGGCGTTGATCCTCAATCTGCTCTTTCGACAACGCGATCTGCCGCCGCTTTCGCGATCCGACCGCTGGCGCGTGGTCGCCTACTCGGTCCTCGGCGTCGTCATCAATCAGATTCTTTTTCTGAGCGGCCTCGCGCTCACCAGCGCACACGTGTCGGCAATCCTCATGACGTTGATCCCCGTCTTCACGCTGGCAGCCGCAATCATGGCCGGACGCGAACGTCCGACGTTGCAGAAAATCGCCGGAATCGGGCTGGCGATGACAGGCGCGCTGGCGGTGGTGGGCCGGGAAGGATTCAGCGGCGCGGAAAAATCGCTGGTCGGCGATCTGCTGCTGATCGGCAACGCGTTTGCCTACGCGCTCTATCTCGTGTTGTCCAAGCGCGACATGGCGCGACTGTCGCCGCGACGTGTGATCATGCAGATGTTCGCGATCGGCGCGGTCCTCTTGCTCCCGCTTTCGGCATGGTCGATGTGGAAGGAGCCGTGGTCGACCATTCCTTCTCGAGCGTGGATCGCGCTCGTCATCGTGATTGTCGGCCCGACCGTCGCAGCATATTTGTTGAATGCGTGGGCGTTGGCGCACACCGACAGCTCGCTGGTCGCGTCCTACACGTACGCCCAGCCCGTTTTGACCACGATTCTGGCGGCCATTTTTCTGGGCGAGACGATTCATCCGACCGCGATTGTCGCTGCCGCCATGATCTTCGCAGGGGTCTACCTGGCCGGCCGCCCTGCCCCACCCGCCGCCCGCCCCGAGGCTGTACCGGGCAGCCCCGATTGAGGGCACCCGGCACCCTGGCACCCGGCACTATCATGTAAACACTCAGTCACTTCCCACGTCCAAGAGCTGTGGGAAGTGTCGCCCGATTTCCTGTGACGCAGATCAACGCCACGGCTCCGACCGACGCCGAACTCATTGCCCGAACCCTCGGTGGCGATGGCGGCGCGTTCGGCCTGCTGGTCGATCGATTCCAGCGAAAGATCTATCGGGTCGCCTTCGCGATCGTCCGCAACGACGTCGAAGCCGACACGATCACGCAGGACACATTCATACAGGCATTCACGCACCTCGCTAAGTTTCAGGGCCGCTCGGAATTCGAAACCTGGCTGACGCGCATCGCCATCAACCGGTCGCGCGACAGCCTGCGTCGCCGCCGCTTCGTCAGCTTGTTCACATCCAAGGAGGATGGCGAACCGGAAGGCTGGGTCGAACCGGTCGATCATCGTCCCGATCCGGAACGCGAGATCATGGCGCGGCAACTGAAGACAGCGATCGAGCACGCGGAAGGTAAACTATCGACGCAGCAGAAGGTCATCTTCCGATTGCGGCATTACGAAGATCGCTCGCTCGAAGAAATCGCCGAGCTGCTTGGATTACGATCGGGCACAGTGCGGGCGCATCTGTTCCGGGCCATTCACAAGATTCGACAAGAGCTCGCCGAATGGGTCACGGCGAGAGAGGAACCCTCATGAAACACTTCAGCGAAGCAGATTTACTCGAGACGTACTACATGCAGCCGACCGAAGCGTCGCCGATCATCGAGCACGTCAATGGTTGCAACGAATGTCAGGATCGGTATCGCCGGCTGGCGCAGAAACTCCGCGACGTGGCGGCCTGCCCGAGCGAGAAACCGGCGACATTCTGGACGCGTCAGCGGTTGATGATCATGCGCGCGGTCGACAACGCCCGCGAAAACGCGCAGCGCAGCGTGCGCACGGCGCGCGTCGCTGCCGCGGCACTCCTGGCGTTTCTGCTGGGCGGCGTCGTGGTTTACAAAAGCGTCGAGCCCACGCTGAAATCGCCCGCCATGGTCGTGGTGGCGCAGCAGACCGCATCGCCGGCCGCGCCAGCCGATGATTTGCAGATCCCCCGCGATCCGTGGCAGTCCGACGAGTTGAAAGACTTCGGAAGCGTGGTGCAGTGGGAGTCGTGGGTCGAGGCAAGCTCTCCGCAAGGATCGAGTCTATGACGCGACGAATCGGATTCGCACTCATCGCTTTTTTCGTCGGCGCAACCGCCTTCGCGCAATTGCCCCCCGGCAAGTGGTGGCGCAGGCCTGAGATCGTGCAGAGCTTGAATCTTTCGGACGAGCAACAGGATCGACTGGAAAGCATTTTCCGCGCGTCGGCCATCGATCTCATCGATCTGAAAGCGGACGTCGACAAGGCCGCCATCGCGCTTCGGGGCGAGCTCGATCGCCCGCAGCTCGACCGCGCCGCCATTCATCGGATCGGGGTCCGACTCAGCGAAGGGCGGGGAAGACTCTTCGATCGCGAGCTCATGATGCTGATCGAGATGCGCAGCGTGCTCACCGAGCCGCAGTGGAACCGGATGCGCAACGAGCTCGATCGCATCGAACGTCCGAATCAGCAGCGGCCCGTCCAGCGCCCAAGGCCGTAGAATCGGGCATGTGCTCGATGTCGCTCTCGAAAATGTCAGCCTCGACGACCGTCTCCGCGACATCACGCTGACGTTCGCGAAGAGCACGCACACCTGTATCGCAGGTCCGCCGGCCGCAGGTGCTTCCACGCTGCTGCAGATCATCGCCGGTCAACTCCGTCCGTCCAAAGGTCACATTCGCTTTGGCGCGCGGGACGTGACCAGACTCCCCCCCTCGCGTCGCCCTTCGCTGTTCGCGACTTCGGCGATCGACGCGCCGGCCCGCTGGTCGGTGAGTCATCTCCTGATTGCGGCCGTTCGCCGCCGCTCGCTCGACCGCGAGGATCGCAAGACCGAGCTCGATCAGACTGTCGAAAAGTGGAAATTGAGCGCGATTACGGGGCGATCGCTGCGATCCCTCTCATCGACCGAGTGGACGATCGTGAATCTCGCGCGAATTGAATTGCTGCGGCCTGCAATCCTGATCGCCGACCGCCTGCTCGAACATGTGAATCCCTCCGCCGCTGCGAAAATCGCCGACGCGTTCTATCGAACCCTGCGCGTGATGGGAACGACCGTGATCAGCGCCCCGGCGTCCGCCGAGGAGTTGGGATTGACCGATCGCCTTGTCGTGCTGGATGAGGGCCGCGTTGTTCAGGCCGACGTGGCGCCGCACATTTACCATCATCCGCTGAGCGAGGCGGCTGCCCAGGCGACGGGGGACGTCAATGTGATTCCGATTACGGTTCGCGGCAATGTTGTCGCGTCACCGATCGGGTCATGGCAAGTGGCCAATGCGGATTTCCAAGGAAATGGAATCGCGTTGGCCCGTCCGGAAGATTTTTCGATCGCCGAAAAGGGGGAGGAATCCGACCTGATTTTCGGAATCGAAGAAGCCAGTTTCCGGCAGGGACGCTGGATCGCGACCGGTATCCTCACCGGTGGCCTGAACTTACGGGTTGTGCTGCCCGGCGATGTTCCCGTTCATAAAGGGCGCCTGATTCCGCTGCGCTTCGACGCCGCGCGATTCGCCATCCTCCGCGGTACGCCCTTTGCAGCTTCCCTATGAGTTTCAAGCAGTTTAGGATGGTCCTTAGGAGTGAGTATTCGAGCGCGTCGAGCGCCATTCAAGGTTCGTAAACTGCTCGTCATCGACGACGACACGAAGCTTCTGGCCTCGTATCGCGATCTGCTTTCACCATACGGATTCGAAGTCCTGACCGCAGCTGACGGCGAAATTGCCATTCCACTGGTCGAGAAAAATCCGGACATCCAGCTCGTCATCCTCGATCTGGCAATGCCGAGGATGGACGGGCGGGCGTGGTTGCGCTGGTTCCGGGGATTGCGGCAAGAGCTGCCGGTCATCGTGATCACGGCCTACAAACTCGATCCGAACGACGACGAGCTGAAGCCTTCCGTGATCCTGGAGAAACCCTTCCACGTCGCGGAGTTGCTCGATCTGGTGGGACTCTTCTGCGGCCTGAGCTGGCCAATGGCGGGGGCGCGGGTCTAGTCCACGATTCAGCGCGTCTCGGCGCTCGCCTGCATGAAGGCGCAGGCGTCAATCGATTTCAGATCGAGCTGCAGCGATCCCATGCTCTGATCGATGTCGATGCGAAACGGGATCCGCCGCTGATCGTCCGACACCCACACCTTGATGCCGCCGGGCCATTTGCGGCTGCCTCCCGGTGCATCGACGATCTCGAACCCCAGCGCGTTGATCGTCTGGCCTTCGATGTTGAAGGAGCGGCGATCCGTCGATCGGATGATCACCGGATATGACCTGCCATCGGAGTAGATGCGCGTCGTGATGGGAAGCTGGATGGTGGTCGCGTTCTGGCGGAGAAAGTAGATCGCGGTCAGCACATCGCGAAGGGCGTCGGCGGGAAGATTCTCGGTGCGGTCCCACTGCTTCTCGGGCGTTTCCTTATGGATGTGGGCCAGACGCGTGATGTAATCAAATATCGTACGCTCTTTTCGTGACTTATTTTTCCAGGCGTAGCCGTGGTAGGTCATCAGCGTTTTCTGTCCCGATTCATCCATCTCCGATTCGTAGACGTAAAAGCCGCTGCGCCGATCGTTGGGCTGGATCAGAAGCTCGCTGTTGATTGAATGTTCGCCCGCTTGCGGAAAAACAGTCTTGAGCTCACCGACACCGGAGGTCGGAAAGACGAGTCCGGCCACCCACGCCAACCCGCCCCGCATGCGCCAGGAGTAGCGAAATTGCTCGACGTTGCCGGGGCCATGGCAGTTCAGATCGGCTGCGCCGGCGAGGGCGGGCACAGCGGCGATGAGCACGGCAAAGAGCGTCCGAATCCCTTTCATCGATGCCGAAGAAACGTTTGGCGCGGGGTCGATATTGCGCCGTTTCAGAATGTCGCGATGCGGTGCTCGACTTCTTCGATCACGTAGTCGGGCGTCGACGATCCGGCCGTCACACCCACCACTTCCGCCCCGTCGAACCATGTCGCCTCCAGATCGTCGGCTCCCTGAATCAGGTAGGAAGGCTTGGATTCCCTGCAGATTTCCCACAGATGTTTGGTGTTCGCACTCTTCTTGCCACCGATGACGACGATGACGTCGATCTCAGGGTCCTCCGAAAGAACGCGGGCAGCATCCTGATTCTCTTTGGTGGCATAGCAGATCGTGTCGGCGCGATCGACGCGGCGCGCGGCCTTCTCGATCGCCTGCACCACGTCCTCGAAGTCGGCGGAGTTGAGCGTGGTCTGGTAGAAGATTTTGATCTTTTCGTACTGCGTCCAGTCGACCTCGCGCGCTCTCTCGATGGTCGAAACGATGTGGTAGAGCGACGGATCGAGATCGTTGGTATAGCCGATGACCTCGCGGTGCTTTGGATCGCCCATGAAGACGAGGTGATAGCCGCCCGCCAGCGCCTGCTTCGCCTCGCGATGGATGTCGTAGACGAATTTGCAGGTCGTGTCGAGGACCTGCAAGCCGGTCGTTTTGGCGCGATTGTGAAATGAAGGCGGCACGCCGTGCGCGGAGAAGACGATGGTCGGCTCTTTGACCGCCGCGATTTCCTCGACCGTCCGTACACCCAACTTCTCCATCTCCTCCACCACCCGCTCGTTGTGTACGACCTGACCCAGGATCGCGCCGCGACCTCCGGCGGCAGCGAATCGCTTGACTTTCAAATCAGCGATGCGCACGCCGGAACAAAATCCGTACTTCTCTGCGCGTTTGATCTTCATCCGTCCGGGCTGAACGCGATTGCGATCACAAAGATTCTACAATCCGCGCTCCATGTCCGAGAAACGCCCGGGCGAAGCACTTCTCACGCCAGCCTTTGCGGGACTGTGGGTCTACGCCTTCGTGACCTTCTTTTCGGCATTCCAGCTCCTTCCGGCGATCCCCTTTCGAATCCTGGAGCTGGGAGGCTCGACCGCCAAAGCGGGCTGGTTCCTCTCCTTCTACGGCTATGCCAGCGCCTTCGCTGCGCCCTTGATGGGAAGCGTGGCGGACCACATCGGCCGTCGAAGGCTGCTCATCATCGCGTCGATTCTGTTCATCTGTTTTTCGCTGGCTTACGGTCTGGTGACCGATTTCCGCGTTCTGCTGGCAATCGGGGCGGTACACGGCGCGATGTGGTCGGGGCTCATCGCGGCTGCCTCCGCGATCATGAGCGACTACATTCCGCCCTCGCGACGCAATCAGGGCCTGGCGTGGTGGGGACTCTCCAGCACGGCCGCGGTCGCGATTGCGCCGGCAGTCGGACTGTGGGTTTTTCACTTCGGCTGGTTGACGCTGTGCATCGAGCTGGTGATGTTGTCGGTGGCGATGACGATCGGCGCGCTGCTGCTGCGCCCGGGTCAGGGACGGCGCGAGGGCTCGCGTTTGTCGCTGTCGGAAGCGTGGGACTGGCGCGTCATCCAGACCACGCTGTCACTCACGGTCGCGACTTTCGGTTATGGAGGCGTCACCAGCTATTCCGCCATCATCGCGGTGCAGCGACACATTGCTCCGAAGGCCATCTACCTGACCGCGTTTGCAACGACCATCGCCGTTTTTCGAATCGGCTTCTCGCACATCGGCGATCGCGTCGGCACCAAGCGGGTCCTTTATCCATCGCTCGTTCTCATCCCGATCGCGTTCGCGGTTCTGGCAGTTGCCAATCAGCGTTGGGAAATGATCCTCTCCGCGATCCTCTTCGGACTCGGATTCGGCGCCGCCTATCCCGCCTTCGCGACCTTCATTCTCGCCAACACCGATCCCGATCGTCGCGCTCGCACCTTCGGAAGCATCGTGTGGGCCTTCGACACCGGGATTGCCACCGGCTCGCTGGTCATCGGCAGCCTGGGCGACGCCTTCGGCTTCCGCACTGCATTCTTCACCGCGGCCGCGCTGAGCTGTCTGTCGATTCCGATCTTCGCCCGCTCCTCGCGGCACCTGGCCGCCCGTGGCATTTCACTTGCTCCCCTCACCCCGTCCCTCTCCCCGCACAGCGGGGAGAGGGAGTAGGTGGGGGGCACATGTCCGAACTTGAACCCGACGACCAGGTCCGAAAGAAGGTCATTTACGAGCACGTCAGCTCCAGCGGTACTTCGCGCAACATGTTGATCGTCATCGCGGTGGTGCTCGTGATCGCGCTGATTCTGATCGGGTATATCCTCATGCACATCCATCGCTGATGCTGCAGTTCGCCGTCATGTTCGCGGTTGCCGCGCAGTTCGATGCTCGGGCGGCGGAGCGATTCGCGAGCCTCGCGCTGGTGTGTGTACACAAGGAGTATCCCAACAAGATCTCGCACAGCCTCAACTCCGATGCCGATGTTGCTCCGCCGCGCAAGCTGACGCCTGCGTTTTATGGTTGTTACGACTGGCACTCATCCGTTCACGGACACTGGCTTCTGGCGCGTCTGGCGCGCACGTTTCCGGACGCCTCGTTCACACCGCGAGCTCGCGACGCTCTGAAACAGAGTCTGACGGCGGAGAACATCGCTCAGGAAGCCGCATATCTTCGGGCTGAAGGACGCTCGAGCTTCGAGCGGCCCTACGGCCTGGCGTGGCTGCTGCAGCTCGGCGCAGAACTGCGGGAATCGGACCCGCACCTTTCCACACTCTTGCACCCGCTGGAGCAAGCGGCGAACGAGCGATTGAAAACCTGGTTGCCGAAGCTGTCACATCCGGTGCGATCCGGTGAGCACAGTCAGACAGCCTTTGCGCTCGGCCTCATCATCGATTCGACGGACGATGCCGATTTGGCGAAAGCAGCGCGCGAAGCCGCACGGCGATTCTTTTGGAATGACAAATCGTGTCCGCTCTCTTACGAGCCGTCGGGCGAGGATTTTCTTTCACCATGTCTGGCCGAAGCGGACGTGATGCGTCGCGTGCTTCGGCCGCGCGAATTTGCGAAATGGTTCGACCGATTCCTCCCCAACGCGCATTGGCCGAAGCCGGAGATCGTCACCGATCCGAGCGATCCGCGACTGGCGCACCTCGACGGACTCAATCTGAGCCGCGCGTGGATGATGGAGGGAATCGCATCGGGTTTGCCGAAAGGCGATTCGCACTTAGCCTCACTGACCGCTGCAGCCAGAGCCCACCGCGCCGCCGGCCTCGCTTCCGTGACCGGCGAGCATTACGAAGGCGGCCACTGGCTCGGATCGTTCGCGGTCTATCTGACCACGCGGCGCGGGATCACTTCTTCCGCAGCGTCGGCGAGTTCAGATCGAGCTCGCTGATCGGAATCACTTCCACGTTCTGAAAGCGCTGCCGCAGCGGCTCGATGAATTTCTTCGCGTCGCCGACGATGACGATGTGCGATTCGGCGGCACCGAGGTGCCCGGCCGCGAACTGTTCCACCTGTTGCGAAGTCACCGACTGGATGCCTGAGATGTACCGATTGATCTCGTCGAGGCTCAATCCGAACAGGGCCAGGTTTGCGACACGGTCGACCAGACTGGAGCTCGATTCCAGCGAACGGCCGAAGTTGCCGATCAGCGTCGCCTTGCGCGGCCCCAGCTCGACATCCGCCACCGGCTCCTTCCCGAGTTTGTTCAGCTCCTCGGCGATCAGGCTCGCGACTTCCCCTGCCGATTCGTTCTTCGTCTGCGCACTCGCCATGAACGGGCCGACCTCGCGGCGAAGATCGAACGAGCTGCCCGCTCCATAACTGAGGCCGCGCTTGATGCGGATCTCCTCGTTCAGTCGCGACGAATAGCCGCCGCCGAGAACGGAGTTCGTGACCTGTGCGATGAAGTAGGCCGGATCGACGCGCCGGAGTCCCGGCCGCGTCGCCACCACCGCCGCCTGCCCTGCCTCGGACATGTCGATTACCACGACGCGGTGGGGCGCCGCGGACCCCCGCGGCGGCGGCGCCGCCGACGTCGGCGGCCCTCCGCTCTTCCAGGCACCAAACTGCTGCTCCGCCAGCGCAAAGGCCCGTTCCGGTGCGATGTCGCCGCCGAAGACCAGGATGGCGTTGTTGGGATGGTAATGATTGCGATGAAACGCGACGATGTCGGTGCGCTTGATTCTCTTCAACGACTCGGGCGTGCCACCGAGGTTGTGTCCGTACGATGTTTCACCAAACACGACCCGGGCCGCGACGAACCCGGCCAGGGCGCGCGGCTGGTGCATCGCGACCTGCAGCGTGTCGAGGTTCTGCGCGCGCAAGCGCTCGATCTCATCGTTCGCGAAGACGGGATTGCGGACGATGTCGGAAACGTAGCCGAGCGCCTTTAGCAGATTCGAGGACATCACGCTGAGCGTGACGAAAGAGTTGTCCCAGCCACCGCCACTCTCCAGCGTCACACCGAGGGCCTCGACTCCGCGCGCAATCTGCACGGCACTGCGTGTTTTCGTCCCTTTGGTGAGCAGAGATGCCGTCATGTCCGCGAGTCCGGCGAGATTCGCCGGATCCGCTTCTGCGCCGGTTTGGATCAGCAGTCGCGTCGCGACGATCGGCACGCCGGGCTTCTGCACGACGATGACTCGCAGACCGTTGCTGAGTGTCTTCTCCGCCGGCTTGGGAAGCTGCGGCTCGCGCGGGGCGGCCGGGGGTGGCGGTGTCGTTTCGACTTGCGCCAAGAGTGCCAGCGCGATCGCCAGCATTTTCATTGCGCGGCTCCCTTCGAGACATAGGTGATGGTCAGCGACTTGCCATCCTTGAGGTACTTGTTGACGACGCGCTGTACGTCGGCGGCCGTCACCGCCTGCAACTTAGCGAGTCCGTTGTTGACTTCCGCGGCATCGTGAAGGACAGTCGCGCCATGGCCGATCGCAAAGGCCTTTCCGTCATTGGTCTCGCGCCGTCGCAGGACTTCGGTGATCAATTGATTCTTGGCCTTCGCGATCTCGGCCGCTGAAACCGGTTTTTGTTCGATGTCGCGCAGCTCGGAATCGATTGCTTTCAGGACCACGTTGGGGGACTTCCCGCTGGCGACGGTGGCGGTGATGACGTAGATGCCGAGGTCCTCGCGAAGGTCATCGTCGGCGCTGACGTCCTGCGCGATCTGCTGGCGATAGATCAATGATTGATACAACCGCGAGGACTCTCCCTGCGAGAGGATGGCCGACGCGATGTCGAGCGCATAGCGATCAGGATGCGTCGCCGAAGGCGCGAGCCATGTCAATGCGACGGCAGGCAGCGGGACGTTCGGTCCGTTTTCCGTGATTTTTTTTGAAGCCTCGCGCGCAGGTTCCTTGACCTCGACTCGCGGGATGGCGAGGTCGGGCTTCCCAACGGCAGCGAAGTATTGATCGACCCACGCGTCGAGCTGTTTCGAATCGAAATCGCCGACGATCACCAGCGTGGCGTTGTCGGGGCGGTAATACGCAGCGTGAAACTTCTGCACGTCGGCCAGCATCGCGGCGTCGAGATCCTCGATGCTTCCGATGGTCGGACGCCGATACGGATGGGCGGCGAACGAATCCTTCTCGATGGCGTAGTAGAAGAGGCCGTACGGCGGCGCGAGAACCGACGTCCGAAATTCTTCCTTCACGACTTCGCGCTCGGACTTGAAATTGGCCTCGTCGACGTTGAGCGAGCCCAGGCGATCCGCTTCCGCCCACAAGAGCGTCTGCAGATAATTCGAGGGGACTTCTTCGTAGTACCAGGTCGCGTCGTCGGCCGTCGACGCGTTGTTGTAGCCCCCGACATCCTCGGTCAGCCGATCCATCATCTCCGACTTCATGTGGGCGGTGCTCTTGAACATCATGTGCTCGAACAGATGCGCGAATCCGCTGCGCCCGGGCGGATCGTCTTTCGATCCGACGTGATACCAGACCTGAATGGCAACGGTCGGCGCGGCATGGTCCTCGACCGAGTAGACCTGCAGGCCGTTCGCGAGCGCGCGATGGCGATACTGGATCGGCGCGATTGGGACCGACGCCGCCAGCAAGAGTGCAACGAAAGCGTTCATGAGCGGCGATGATACCGATGTCATCGCAGTGGGCGTGCAACACCTCTGCGAATTGCGTCGTCGATCAGCGCCCACAGCTTCCCTTCCGCTTCGCGTTCGAGAGCATCTTCGCGCTCATCGAGCTCAGCTTCGCGCCGACCGACCTCCTGCTGCCGCCGGTTCACTTCCCGAAGGCGCGCATGGTCGTGAAGCTTCTCCAGCCGTTCTTCCTCGCGGTCCAGCTCGGCCTCCTCGCTCGCGACCGCGCGTTGTTCGGGCGCCAGCGCCATTGCATCGGCGAAGAATACGGTTGCACGATCGATCCACTCGGGGTCCTGGATCAACCACGAATGACCATCGGTGCGCACCCAGAGAAAGCTATCATTATATTGTTTACGTAAATATTTGATGTTTTTGAAATCGACGCCCGATGAAAACGAAACGCCGCCGTCTGTCGCCAAAACATAGCTGCGGCGCATCGCTCGATCGGTGATTTCTGCCAGTCTCGCTTCCTGCTCGTCGCGGCCGATGTTCCGCTGCACGACAGCGCGCGCCTGATCGATGATGCCGGAGTCATGACTGACGAATGTGCGTCCTTTGCGCCGCGCCCATAGGAATTCACGACCGAGCGTCGATTGCATTTTCTTCAGCGAATCGGATGACATCCCCTCGCCCAGCATCCAGGTGACATCGCCGTCGCGAAACACGTACGAATCTTTTCGCCCGCTGTCGTGCGCCAAGGCTGTTGCCACCATCAAAATGAAGACACCGATGGTCGTTCGCATGACCTTTTGAACGAAATTCGAACGAAAAAGTTAGCTCGCGACGATGCCGTTGAGCTCGCGAAGGAAGGGGATGTCAGGCTTGTAGTAGAAGCTCTTGATCGGACAGACCTCGTCCCCACCCTTCCCACCGCACATCCCGACGACGGTGCGATCGATGGCAGGATCGTGTTGCCACGCCGATCCGCTCCTGATGATCCTGGCAAGCTCGCGCCGGAACTGGGCATACTCTTGGCCGAACCACACTTCCCGGAGCGAGCTCTTGAAAATGTCGCCGAGCGGACTGCCTTGCAGGATGCAGCAGGGGGCCACCGGGCCGCCGGTGCGCACGACCATCGAATGCCAGCCGATGAGGCAGGGCTCTTCCAGGCCTGCGGATTCCCGTTCCACCCGCCGCGCGACCGCCATTTTCTTGCGATGCGCGAGCTTCTCGCGCCAGGTGACATCGCGCCGCGCGACGAGATGCGCCAGCCGCGCCAGCTTTCCGTGCTTGCGGCGCTCGGCGTCGAGGCGCGTGTTCATGTCCGTGACCATGGGACGGATGTCCTGCTCGTAGCTGTCGATGATCGAGATCCGCCGGTACTCGTCGACCCGCACGACGTCCTCGTACAGCCGCATCATCTCTTTGGTTTCTTCGGCAGACATCTTCTGTTGCGGCGTGAGAAACGCGAGTCCGTTGAAAAAGATCGTGTCGACGTCGACCTCGCGCGCCAGCGCGTACATGCGTGGAATGGACTTGTAGTTTTCCTTCCATACCAGAAACTGCAGATTGATCCGCGGCGTGTCGCGATGCCGGCGGCGACGCTCGGCAATCAGATGCTTCATGTTCGCGACGACGCGATCGAAGTTGCGGCCCGGCGTCTGCATCATCTTCGAGTACGAGTCAGCGTCGGCGGTGTTCAGGCTGACCGTGATCTGGTCGCATTCGCCGCTGATGAGGATGTCGGTGACTTCTTCGCCCAGGAGCACGGCATTGGTGGTGATGTTTTCGATTGGAATGGCGCTTTTCGTGACCATGCGCAAGAGGTCCTTGGTCTTGCGATGAAACAGGGGCTCGCCCCCGCCCGCGAAACGAATCGATCGCGTTCCCGCTTCTTTCAGCTCCGCCACCAGCTCCTCGATGCGCACCAGCGGCAATTCGTCGTCGCCCCTAAGCGAAGCAGTCGAGCAAAAGAAGCAATCGATGTTGCAGCGATCGGACGGGTAGATCTCGACGTGATACGGCCCGCCGTACGCGACGCCGTCGCGGATTCCGCGAAGGATCGTCGCCTTGTCTTCAGCGGTGAGGTATTTCCAGCCCAGCTCCGACATTCACGTTACGCGGACGACGGTCCCGCCCGTCAGCCGCGGCAAATCTGCAGGCGACAACTCGAACACGGCGTTCGGTGTTCCCGCCGCTGCCCAAATCCTCTCATAGCGGAGGACATTCGGTGAGTGTAGTTTCGGACCGCGGCGGCTTGCTGCCGGCAGCCGAAGCAAGCTTCGGCGGCGAAAGCTGTGCCAAGGCACCACAGTCCAAAGGCTCATTCGTAGCGCAGCGCCTCGATCGGATTGAGCTCCGCCGCGCGCGCCGCGGGATAGATCCCCGAAACCAGACCCACCGTAACGGAGACCGCGGTGGAAAGGAAAAGCGACCCGAATGTGATCACGGTCGGCCAGCCCGCGTAGGCCGCCACGATTTTGGCGAGTGCAATACCGATGATGATCCCCGACAGTCCGCCGATGACGCTGATGGTGAATGACTCGATCACGAACTGCGCGCGGATGTCGGCCTTGCGCGCGCCAATGGCGCGGCGGATACCGATCTCGCGCGTGCGTTCGAGGACCGAGGCCAGCATGATGTTCATGATGCCAATGCCGCCGACCAGAAGCGAAATGCCGGCGATCGATCCCATCACGATGCTGAAGATGCGCTGGGTCTGACGGCTCTGCTCCAACAGCGCTTCCGGGATCACGATCTCATAATCGTCCGCGCCGCCGTGCAGCCGGTCGATCAGCGGCTCGATCAGCTTCGCGGTTTCGCGAGTGGATACACCCTCGCGAACTTCCACCAGCAGCTCGTCCAGCGGCGAGTCGAGCGGATCACGATCGAACTTGCGCATGGCCGTTGAGACTGGGATCCAGATTTCCTTCGCGTCGCTCGACGTGCCTTCCGGCGTTTCACCCAGAATGCCGACCACGTTGAGCCAGACGTCATTCACTTTGAGCTGCTTGCCGAGCGCCGGACCGTAGCCGAAGAGATTGCGCCGGATGTCCTGACCGATGACGCAGACCTGAGAATGATCGGCCTCATCGCGCGCGTCGAGAAACCGTCCCTCGGCCAGCTGAATGGTGGCGACCTGCGAATAGCGCCACGACACGCCGAAGACTTTGCCTTTCGTCTTCGCGTTCGGCGCGAGGATCTTGTACGGCTTGATCTCGACGCGCGGCAGGACCACCACCACGTTGGGCACCGCTTCCTGAATGGCCTCGGCGTCGCGCAGCGAAACGCCCAGCGACTTCTTGCGCAGCTCCTGGCGGTCTTCCGGCTTGACGACCTTTGCCTTCACGATGACGTTGCGCAGACCTAAGCGGCCGATGGCTTCGAGGGCCTTGCGCTCGCCCCCGGCGCCGATCGACAACATGGCGATGACCGCGCCGACGCCGAAGATCATCCCCAACATCGTGAGCGCGGTGCGGAGCTTGTGAGTGGCAAGATTGTCGAGGGCGGTGCGGAAAGTCTCCTCGCCCGTCATTTCGACTTCTGCTCCTCGCCGACGGTCGGATCGCGCATCGCGAGCTGGTCGCCCTTTGCGAGTCCTTTCGTGATCACGACGCGGCCGGGCGTCGACGACGCGATTTCGACCGGCAGCGGATCAAAGCGGTCGCCCCGTTTTCGGTAGACGAGCTTTTTCCCCTCTTTTTCGAACAGCGCTTGCCGCGGGATCGAGAAGACGTTCTTGCGATTCTCAATCTCGAGGAGCGCCAGAACGCGCGCGCCCGGCTTCATCACGATCGGATCGGTCTTATCGAGCGTGACCGTGACGCCGAAGTACTGCACCGGCACTCCCCGAAACCGTGGCCGCGCGAGTTTGTCGACCTGCGTGATTTTCCCGGAGAAAGTCATGGCCCGATTGGATTCCAGCGAGACGTTGGCCTTCTGCCCGACCGCGAGACCGGCGGCGTCGGCCTCCAGGACGAACAACTCCGCTTTCATCGAGTTGAGATCGGGAATCTCGCCCAGCGGTTGTCCGGGCCAGACGGAGTTTCCGACGCGCGGAATGTCGCCGCGCCAGTCGCGCTGCAGCACCAGGATGCCATCGTAGGGCGCGCGCAGCTCCAGCGAACTCAGTCCCTGCTCGGCATTGCGAATCTTCAGTCCCGCTTTTTTCTCCTCGATGGTGAGCAGATCCCGATCGGCGCGGGCGAGATTGTCGCGGACGCCCAGGACATTCTCGGCGTGCTGCTTCTTGTCGCCGGCCAGCGTTTGATCGATCTCCGATTCGATGCGCTGATATCGCGAGAAGACTTCCGCATCGTCGAATTTGAATTGCCTGGCTGCCACCAGCTCGTCCTGCGCCTGCCGGGCATCGCGCTTCAGATTCGTCCGCGTCGTCGAGGCCAGGGTGGTGGTCTTGGTGATCTTGTTGTCGACGGTGTGGCGATCGTCGTGTCCGGTCAGAAGATCTTTTTGAAAGTCGCTCGGATCGAAGCGCACCACCACATCGTTCTTCTTCACCAGCGCGCCATCGTCGGCGACCCAGGCGATCTTCAGCGACATGGGCACGTTCATGGGAGCGGTCACCGGCGTCGCTTTGGTCGATTTCAAGATCCCCTCGGCGGTGACACGCCGAGCGAATTGCGTCGGCTCGACTTTAAAGGTGGGGATCGTTTCGCGATGACAGGCGGCGAAGAGGAGCAGAACGCCCGCATAGTGGAGCGCCGGCGACCTCGCCGGCGTGGTCGCCGGCGCTCCACCAAGTCGCGTCACGACTTCGTTTCCTCTTTCTTCTCCGACTTGACCAGCACGCGATCGTTGGTCGAAAGCCCGCCCAGAACTTCGACCGATTTGTCGTTCTGGCGGCCGAGGCGCAGAGGAACTTCGGTGACGGAGAACCAGCCGCGGCGCATGGCATACGGTCCGCGTTGCGACACGAAGATGGCGTTGCGAGGCGCGAGCAGAACATTGCGATCGCGTTGCAGCACCACCGTCCCCTGAAATCGCATTCCGGGACGCATCTTGCCCGGATCGCTTTTGTCGAGCGCGATCTCGACGCGGAGGACCTTCATCGGATCGCGCGTCTGCTGTTGTTGCTGCACGGTCTTGCCGGCGCGCGTGATCGTGCCGTGAAACTCCTCGTCGGGATGGGCATCGAGGCGAATGGTGACCCGCTGTCCGACTGCGACTTTTCCGGCATCGACCTCATCAACGTCGCCGCGCGCGATCATGCGCGACAAGTCGGGAATCTCGATCACGCGCTCCATCCGCCAGCACGTATCGCCGACTTTTTTCTTGTCGCTGCGCCAATTGGTCACATAGACGATCGTCCCGTTGCGGGGCGCCTTGATGGTCATCTGCTGAATTGCGGATTGTGTTTCGGCAACGATGGCGGCGGCGTGTTTCTGTTTGCTTTCCAGCAGCGCGATCTGCGCATGCGCGGCGCGTTCGAGCGACGCGATGCGGTTTCGAATGGTGGCGACCTTGCGCCTGGCCAGGTCATAATCGAGCTCGACCTGCTTCCGCTCCTTGATTCCGACCAGATCGGGCGGCGCATCGAGCTTCAGCTTGGTCTTGCGCAGATCCGCTTCCGCTTCGGAGAGATTCAACCGCTCGTCCTCTCGCTTCAGCGCGAGATCCGATCTCTGCTTCTCGATTTCTTTCTGAGCCTGGTCCGCTTCCGCTGTCTTCTCTTCCAGCCTCTTCTGCAACTCGGTGGTGTCGAAGCCGAGGACCGGCCGACCGTTGGTGACCTCGGAGCCTTCCGGCGCCATCATCGCGATTTTGAAGTCCCAGACGTTGTTGAGCTGCGGCGGTCCGAAGCTGCCCGAATCGACCGCCGCCAATGTGCCGGTGACATCGATTCCAGTGACCAGGTCTCCCCGATTCACCCGGACCCATTCGCCCTGCCGATCGGCCGCCAGCTTGTTGCGCGTCCAGCCGGCGGCGGCGAAGAGCGCGATGATCGCGAGCGGAACGGTGATCCTGCGTTTCAGATCCGGTCCCCTTCTTTGAGTCCGCTGACGACCACGCATTCGAGATCGTTGCACTCGCCGAGTTTGATGTCCTTTCGCGCGAGAACGCCTCGCGGAGCGAGAAGCACATTCGAGCGCGTCGCGCGCCGGATGGTGACGCGCGCGGAGAGACCCGGCCGCATGCGCAGTGCGTCGAGTCGATCGAGCTTGATCGTCACGCGGAACGATCGGCGCAGCGATTGCCGGTTGGTCGTGTTTTCCTGAGCGACCGCGGAGATCGCGGCCACGCGGCCTGGAAACGTCATCGACGGATACGCGTCCAGAACGACGGTCGCCGGCATACCGACCGAGATTTTGCGATCGTCGACGTCCGCCAGGGATGCCGTGACCTGGGTCGACGATAAATCGGGCAACAGTGCCAGCAGCAATCCGACGAAGACCGGATCGCCCTCTTTGATTTTGCGGCCTTCCCACGGATGGTCTCGCAGCACCACGATGCCGTCGCGTGGCGACCGCAGAATGAGCGCGTTGATGGCGGTTTCGGCGGTGTCGAGCTCACGGCGTGCCTTCTCGAGATTCAGAATCAGGTTCGAGCGGTCCGAACGCGACGCCGTGATCGAGCTGCGGAGGACGTCTTTCGCTTTCGCCAGCTCGACCGTGGCGCGTTTGTACTTGATCTTACGATCTTCGTACTCGCGGGCCGAGAGAATCTCTTTCGGCACCGCCGCATCGAGCTTCGTTTTCTCGTAGTCGGACTTCTTGGTCTCGACGTCGAGCTTCTTCTGCAGCATGTCCGCGTCGCCTTCGGCATCCTTCTGCTGCAGCTCCTGTTCGGCCTGCGCGACCGCCTGACGTTTCGCGTCCAGGCCGCTGGTGAACTGCGAGTTGTCGAGCTCCACCACCCGATCGCCCTTCTTCACTTCCGCGCCGTCGTCGGCAACCCACTTGATCGACGTCTGCCACGATGGAAGGTTGGGGACGGTGATCGCTTCGCCGCGGGCCGCTTCCAGCTCGCCGGTGAGGGTGACCTCGCTGACGAAATTGCCGCGATGCACGCGGTCTTCGCGCTGCGGCGGAGTCTCGCGATAGCCGGAAAAGCAAGCGGCGGCGATCCAGGCGATCGTCGCGAGGCCAAAGGCCGATCGATTCATGCTTGGTTAGACGATTTTAACCGGCGTCCGTTGCGAGAAATTCGAAAGGAGCGCTTATAGATGTCCAGGATCGACAGAAAAAGCGAAAAAACGAGCGGGCCGATCACCAGGCCCACGAATCCGAAAGCTTCCAGTCCCCCAATGACCGCGAACAGCAGTGGGATGGCAGGCAACTCCGATCGCCCCTTCATCGCCCACGGTCGGATGACCTGCTCCACGATCGGCACAACGACCAACCCCCATGCCGTGAGAAAAATCGGCTGCCACATCCCGGCCCGTCCAAGCCCCGCCATGAAGTAGAGATAGATCGCCGCGGGAATCCAAACCACCGGCGGTCCGACCATCGGCAGAAGCGAAAGTACGGTCGCGAACGCGCCCCAGAAAAGGGCGGCCGGGACTCCTGCGATCACGAGGCCGATGGTCGTCGCGACGCCGGCCGCCAAACCGGTGACCACATAACCGCGGAACGTGGCGTCGACGACATTCTTGAATTGCCTGGCGAACTCGCGATCGTATTTCGGCGGCAAAGGCGACAGGACCGAGAGCTCCTTCATGATCAGTTCGCCCTCGACGTAGAAGAAGTACATCGCGAGCAGTAGCAGGAAAAATGAGATCAGGAGTCCTGCAATGCCCCCGACGACTGCTGTGCCGTGGCGGGCGACGAATCCCGGAATGCCTTCCACGATCGGAAGCACGAGCTTTTGCGGGCTGACAGTCGCGGGATCGAATCCGGGGACCCATCGTCGCAACCATTGCAGTCGATTGGTGAGATCGAGTCGTGCCAGCATCTGCCTGGCTTCGCCCGATTGCAGGCCCTCGATCAGCGTGTTGGCCTGGTGAACCAGCGCGATGGTGATGAAGAACAACGGAATCACGAGCAGAAACGTGATGCCCAGGAGCATGGTGATGGCGGCCAGGGCGGAGCGACCACGCAGGCGGTCGCGCAATCGCACGTAGAGCGAATGCGTCAAGGTGACCAGAATGGCGGCCACCAGCAACGGCGTGAGGAACGGCCAGAGGATTCGAAACGCCGCCCACAGAATCAGCAGCGCCAGGAGCCCGAAGAAGATGATGCCGGTGAGCCGCCACTCCGGACGCCGCTCGAGCTCCTCGGCCATCTACAGAATGAGTAGGCCGAGACGTGCCGCCTGAACGACGGCTTCAGTGCGGGTCGAGACGCCGAGCTTGCGCAGGATTCCGTTGAGATGGAACTTGACGGTGTGCCCGGTGATGCCGAGTCGCTGCGCGATCTCCTTGTTTGTCAGGCCGCCCGCCAGCAACTGCGCCACCTGCTGCTCGCGCGGCGTTAGCGGCTCGATGAGATCGATGCGCGAACGCGCGTGCGGCATCACGCCTTCGGCGAGATCGTCATCGACGATCACCAGCCCGTCGGCAACCGCACGTAATGCCGTGTGCAGCCGGCGCGGTGGCGCTGCCCGCAAAAGGACGCCTCTCGCTCCCCTCGCGATTGCCTGCGCCGCTTCGCTGTTGTCGACCACCAGAACGACGGAGGGGGCGGAAAAACGCGAGGGGTCGATCGCGTCGGCAAGAACGACGTCGACGTCGCGAACGTCATCGACCTCCGCGACTTCGTTGAGCGCCAGATCGCCGAAAACCGACAGTCGCATCACCAGCGCCGCCCGACGCAGCGGATTGGCGCTGGTGACCGCCACACGCAGCGGATCAGCCGCCTGACGCGGCAGCGGCTTCGAAGCTACCAATTGAGGCCGAGCCATGGGAGTGTCCAGTGAAAACTGTATCATCCGCGCGCCTTGAACGTTATCGAAACCTCACTTCCGGGGGTCCTGATCCTCGAACCGAGGGTCTTTGCCGATGACCGCGGTTTCTTCATGGAGACCTATCGATCCGACCATTTTCGGGACCTCGGGATCGCCGCTATCTTCGTGCAGGACAATCACTCACGCTCGGCGCGCGGCGTCTTGCGTGGCCTGCACTACCAGGAACCCAACCCACAGGGGAAGCTGGTGAGATGCACAAAAGGCGCCCTTTTCGACGTGGCGGTCGACATCCGGGTCGGCTCGCCCCATTTCGGAGAATGGGTGTCGTTCGAACTGACGGAGGACAACAAGCGGATGGCGTGGGTGCCGGCCGGTTTTGCGCACGGATTCTGCGCCCTTTCCGACGAAGCGGACCTCGTCTACAAGTGCACCGCCGTCTACGACGCGAAGAGCGATCGCGCGATTTTGTGGAGCGACCCCGATCTCCGCATCGCGTGGCCGATCGGAAAGCCGCTTGTTTCGCCGAAAGATACCGGCGCGCCGCGGCTGAAAGAAGCGACGGTGTTGCCGCGGTTTACGGGAATGCCTTAGGATCGCGGGTCGTTAGCGAGTTTCCCTACGCGGGGTCGTAGTTCAGTTGGTTAGAACGCCGGCCTGTCACGCCGGAGGTCGCGGGTTCGAGCCCCGTCGGCCCCGCCAGCCTCCTATTTCTTCTCCAGATCGTCGATGTCAGCAAGGTCGCGCGGCATTCGCAGGTGTGCGTCGGACCCAAATGTCGAGATCACCCGTGGCGCGTGGCCGGCCATGCGCGGGAGAGCGCATGTGCCCCCACGATGAGAAATTCAGCGCCCGCGTCGGATAACGCGTCCAACATCTCGGCGAAGTCGATGTTCATCCCATCGACCATCCTTGAACGTCCACGCTTCGCGCGTGAGTTGCCACACCATCAGGACTCGTTCCGCGGCGGTTGTACGATCGCTTTGCCCTTCCGCTTTTTTCAGCGTCGTTCGTCGTGTCTTGTAGCTGGAGCGATCGGTCCGCGTCACGACTTGACTATAGGCGCCTCACGCCGCCAGACGTTTTCGCTGCGACTCCAGCGCGATCGCCATCGGCACTCCGGCCGCCGCGGGCAGCCAGAACGAAATGAGGCGATAGGTCAGCACGGCGGCCACAGCTGCGTTTCCGGGCACGCCCAGGCCGCCTAACAGAGCCGCCATCGCAACCTCGACGACCGCGATGCCGCCGGGAAGAAAGCTCGATCGGCCCAGGAGCAGCGGCACGCCATACGCTGCCAGGATCGTTGAAATGTACGGATGCTGCCCCACCGCCAGAAGCGCGTAACGCAAACAGAGAAAATCGAACGTCAGATAGAGCAATGAGGACAATGCCGGTCGCCAAAAGCCGCCCTTTCGCATCGCGCTCCAGGCCTGCGAGGCGTGCTCCGCGACGTCGGTCAGGACCGATTCGTCGGCCTCGGGACGGACGCGTTTGATCCAGCGCGTCGCGCGCAGCGTGATCGCGTTCATCCAGTCCTCGCGAATGAGCAGAGCGATCACAAGCCCGACCGCGGAGCCGAGGGCCGTGATCACGATGGCCAGCGCGATCTCGGTCGTGCGCGAGAGTTGATGTTTCATCAGCAATGCGATCGCGCCGATGAGCGCGAAGAGAACCAGGGTGATGGAATCAAAAACCGATGGAAGCCATGACGCCAGCATGGCCGTTTCGCGCGACGTTTGCCCGCGCGTCCAGCGGTAGATCGCCGCACCAAATCCAAGCGATCCTGCCGCGACCAGTGCCACGCTGCCCGCGGCCATCTCGATCACGATCGCGCGCGTAAGACTGATGCGACTACCACTGATGACCACGATCGATTGGAGCAGCTCGCCATTCGCGACGTAGCTCAGCGTCTCGAAAAACAACGCCAGCGCGATCGCCCATGGCGCGAGTGTTCGCATGATCGCGAACGCACTTTCGACCGATTCGAGCCGCGGCAGGACGAAGTGCACCAACAGGCCGAGGATGAGAAGGATGGGCAGGAGACGCAGAAGCTGGAGCCGCACCGGGGGCTCGCGCTCGGCGTCGATCGCTTCCATCCTTGACCAAGCGAGCAACGGCTGTGCCTGTGTCAGGTAAAATCCGACGCCGATCCCATGCGTTGTCATTCCTGCCAGGCCGAGCTGTCGGCGGATGCGCGGTTCTGTCCCGCCTGCGGAGCTCCTGTCGCCGGCGCTGACGCCACGGTCCAAAAACCGGTGAGCTCCCGTCCCAGCTCGCCGGTCAGCTCCGGCTCGCTGAAACACGGACGCTTCCTCCCCGGCACGATCCTCGGCGATCGATTCCGAATCGTGGCTCTGCTGGGGCGGGGCGGAATGGGCGAAGTCTTTCGCGCCGATGACTTGAAACTCGGCCAGGCCGTGGCGCTGAAATTTCTGCCGTCCGCGATGTCCAGAGACCAGCAGCGGCTGGAGCGTCTCTACAACGAAGTCCGCGTCGCGCGTCAGATCGCGCATCCGAGCGTCTGCCGCGTCTACGACGTCGGCGAAGTCGACGGCGAGCACTTCATCTCCATGGAGTACATCGAAGGTGAGGACCTTTCCACGCTTCTGCGCAGAATCGGACGGCTCCCGGAAGCGAAGGCGATTCAAATCGCGCGGCAGGTCGCGGCTGGAATCGCAGCAGCGCACGAGAAAGGCGTGCTGCATCGCGATTTGAAGCCGGCGAACATCATGCTCGACGAGCGCGGGCTGGCGCGCATCACCGATTTCGGCCTGGCGGCGCTGCACAGCGATATCGGCAAGGACAACGTCTCGGAAGGCACGCCGGCGTACATGGCGCCGGAGCAGCTCGCCGGCAGCGACGTCTCGGTCCGGAGTGACATCTATTCGCTCGGCCTGGTGCTGTACGAAATCTTCACCGGCAAGCAGGCCTTCGACGCCAAGAGCACCGCCGCAGTCATCCGGCAGCGACAGGAGTCGTCCACTCCGTCGGCGCCGTCGGCGGTCGTCGCGGATGTGAATCCGGCAATCGAACGCGTCATCCTGCACTGCCTCGAACCCGATCCGAACAGTCGGCCTTCCTCGGCACTGGCGGTGGCCGCAGCGCTCCCCGGCGGTGATCCGCTGGCGGCCGCGCTGGCAGCGGGTGAAACGCCGTCGCCGGAGCTGCTGGCAGCGGCCGGCGCCTCGATCGGACTGCGTCCGAGCTACGCGCTGGCTTGTTTGATCGCTGTCATTTTCGGCATTGTGGTGGTGGCGGCGGCGCGCGATTACGGCGGTTTCAGCGCCATCTACAAATTGCCGCGCACACCGGAACAGCTCATCGCGAAATCGCGCGACATTGCCGCGCGACTCGGCTACAAAGAGCAGCCCTACGTCGCGTACGGATTCGAAGTCGACGACGACTTCTCCAAGTACATCCAGGAGCACGACAAGAGTCCCGATCGATGGCGCCGGCTGTCGAAAGGTCATCCGAGCGGCATCTACTTCTGGTATCGCGAGAGTCCGCGGCCTCTGGTACCGAGGATTCTGTTGAGCAATGGGCGGGTCTCTGAAAATGATCCGCCGCTGGCGACGACCGGAATGATCCTCATCGTTCTGCAGCACGATGGCCTGCTGGAAGGGTTTCAGTCAGTATCGCCGCAGATCGCTGAAGACATCGCACCGCGCCCAGTCGATTGGCGACCACTCTTCGAGCTCGCCGGCATCGATCCAGCCCGCATGCAGCCGGCGAAATCGCAATGGACGCCGCTGGCGTGGGGCGATCAGCGCGCCGCGTGGACGGGCAGCTCACCCGAACAGCCGGATCTGTCGATGCGTTTGGAGGCGGCCGGTTTTCAGGGAAAGGCGATTTTTTTTCGCTCGATCTTTCCGTGGACCAAACCGTCGCGCGATGTCGAAAGCACACTGACCGTGCAGGAGCGCGTCGTAGCGACGGTGCTGTTCGCGATCGCAGCCGTCATGGTCCTGATCGCCGCCATCCTCGCCCGCCGGAACTTTCGCCTCGGCCGCGGCGACCGCCGCGGAGCCTTTCGCTTCGCGCTGATGTTGGCGTCGCTCCGTTTTCTCTCGTCGATGTTCGGAGCGAATCATGTTTTCTCGGCAGGTGAGTTTTTGATCATCATCCTGATCTGCAGCACCTCCCTGCTGACCGCGGCGATCGGTTGGCTGCTTTACATCGGCATCGAGCCGTATGTGCGGCGTCGATGGCCGCAAACGCTCCTTTCATGGAACCGTCTGCTGCTGGGCCAGCTTCGCGACCCATTGCTCGGCCGCGACGTGCTGGTCGGGATCACGGCAGCCACCGTACTGATCGCGATGTCACAGACCGCTCAGGTACTGGCGCGCGCGAAACCGGGGGTCAGCATTGCATTTCTGACCGGGATGCGGCAGGGGATCGGCGGCCTCTTCAGCGTGATCACTTTTTCGTTTGTGACGGCCGTCGGCATTTATGTGTTCATGTTCGTCCTGCGCGTGATCACGCGCCGCGATTGGATCGCAGCGGGAGTGTTCGTGATCCTCAACACGCTGCCGCTCATCTTTCTGGTTCAGGAGAAGGCCTGGCTCGTCGCCACCGTCTCCGTCGTCGCGAACACCATCGCGATGATTCTTCTGTTCCGGTTCGGAATCGTGGTGCTCCTGGCGTGGAACGTCGCCGCGCTCCTGTTGGCCTCTGCTCCGCTGACTTTGCATCTGTCGGCGTGGTACGGCGGCAGTGCGCTCTTCGCCGCGGCCGCCTTGATTGCCGTGACGTTCTACGCCTTCCGCGTCACGCTGGCGGGACGTCCGTTGTTCAACGAAGCGCTGCTCGAGACCTAATGACGCATTGCCGCGAAGCCGGTGATCGCGAGAGCGGCGATCAGCAACAGCAGCAGCGTTGTCGAGAGCGTGGGAGTCGGCGTTGCCGCGGCCGTCACGTGCACGACGCCATTCATCGCCGTTCCGCCCGGAACGCTGTGAAGCGAGCAGTAGTACGGCCAGTCGCCCACGGTCGCGAAGGTGTGCGAAAAAGTACCGGTCGAGAGAAGTCCCGAGTTCCAAACCTCGGGTCCGGTGCTGGCATCGCTGGTCGAAGAGTGCAGCGCTCCCTGCCACACCCAGCGGACGGTATCGCCCTGCGCAATCGTCACACTGTTCGGTGTGAAGCCAAGGCCGGGGCCGACGTTGACGTCGAAGGTTGCGCAAACGGCCGCAGCGGCCGCCATGAAAAGCATGGCGAATGCGCACACAAAATGCTTCATCGGCACAGTTTAGCTACAATCCCGCTCCCTTCATGCCACAGAAGTTTTATATCACCACGGCCATCCATTACGTCAACGATGTTCCCCACATCGGCCACATGTACGAAAACATTGTCGCCGACGTGATCGCGAGACATCGCCGGCGGATGGGAGACGAGGTCTGGTTTCTAACGGGCACGGACGAGCATGGACAACGCATCGAGCGCGCGGCCGCCAGGCAGGGCATTCTTCCGATCGAGCTGGCGAACCGGGTGGTGGCGGACCATCATCGGCTCTGGAAAAAACTCAATATCAGCTATGACGATTTCATCCGGACCACCGAGGCACGACATCGGGTCGGCGTTCACGAAATCATCCGCCGCATGCTCGAGCGCAATCCCGACGACATCTACCTCGGCGAATTCCAGGGCTGGTACTGCCCCAACGACGAGACATACTTCACCGACAAAGAAGTCACCGATGCGCGATGTCCGAACGGGCATCCGCTCGAGCGCGCGCGCGAGCAGAACTATTTCTTTCGCCTCTCTCGCTACGGAAAGTTGCTGCTCGATTTTTACAAAGGCAGCCCCGGATTCGTGCAGCCGCAGACGCGACTCAACGAAGTGATCGCGTTTGTGGAGTCGGGTCTGAAGGACCTCTCCGTTTCACGCACCTCGATTCGCTGGGGCGTTCCGTGGCCGGGAAATCCGGATCACGTCATTTACGTGTGGCTCGACGCGCTCACGAACTACATCTCGGCGCTCGGCTTCGGGAGCGCCGACGATGCAAAGTTCCGCCGCTATTGGCCGGCCGATCTGCATCTCATCGGCAAGGACATCATTCGCTTCCATGCCGTGTACTGGCCGGCATTTCTGATGTCGGCAGGGATCGATCTGCCAAAACGCGTTTTCGCGCACGGCTGGTGGCTCCGCGACAATCAGAAGATTTCGAAGTCGGTCGGCAACATCGTCAGGCCCGAAAACATCGTCGACGATTTCGGAGCCGATCCGTTCCGCTATTTCGTCCTGCGCGAGATGGTGTTCGGTCAGGATCAGAACTATTCCGACGAAGCCTTCGTGGCCCGCTACAACGCCGATCTCGCCAATGACCTCGGCAACACCATGTCGCGTGCGCTCAAGATGTCGGAGACGTATTTTGGCGGGAAGACCCCACCCACGCCGTGCGACGACAATGATCTGCTCCGCGCCTCGCGGGAGCTGGTTCCGGAATACCTTCGCGGGATGGAGGCATATGCATTTCAACGCGCCCTGGAAAATACATGGCGATTATTAGTTGCAATAAATGGTTACATTGTTGCAAAGGAACCGTGGAAGCAATTCAAAGACCGGGGAGCGGATGCAACGCTGTCGCGCGTCATCTGGAACACGCTGGAGTCGCTCCGCATCGTGTGGGTGATGCTCGCGCCGTTCATGCCGACGCTGTCGCGCGACGCGCTGACGCGTCTGGGCAGCGATGCCGATGCCATCGGACGCGATGCGCTGCAGTGGGGCCGCTTGCCGAACAACGTGCCCATTCGCGTCGGCGAATCCCTCTTCCCGCGCATCGACTCCGCGGCTTACCTTGGAGGAAGCATGTCGAATCCACCGATTGAAACGACTCAGGCGGCGCCAGCGGACCTCGCCAAAATTTCCATTGAGCAATTTATGGAAATCGATCTGCGCGTCGCCGACATTCGGGCCGCCGAGAAAGTCGAGAAATCGAAGAAGTTGATCAAGCTGACCGTGTTCGACGGCGAACGCGAGCGTATTTTGGTCGCCGGAATCGCGACACGCTACGCGCCCGAAGAGCTGGTTGGGCGAAAAGTGGTGATCGTCGCGAACCTTCAGTCCGCGAAACTGATGGGGATTGAGTCCAACGGCATGGTGCTGGCCGCATCCATCGGCGGCGAGCCCTCGCTGCTGAGTGTCGATGCCGGCGTCCCCGCCGGCACAAAGGTGAAGTGAAAAACCTGTAAATATCGACATACAGAAGTAAACGAACCGATTCTCAGATCCGTCAGTGGTGCATGACCCGCTGGCTGGCCGGCCTCTGCCTACTTGCCACAACAGCAGGCACGCTTCCGGCCGCGACGCAGACACCGGATGCCCCCAACATTCTTCTCATCGTCATCGATACGCTTCGATACAGCGCGACTTCATTTCCTGATCCGGCCCGCAACAACACACCATTCCTGGCATCATTAGCCTCCCGCGGGGTGGTGTTCACCAACGCTTACTCGACGCACGACTTCACACCGACGTCGCACTTTTCGATCTTCACGGGCTTCCGCGACGGGCTGGGCACCGACGATGACCGCTACGAAAACGCAGTGCCCTATCAGCTTGGACGCGTCGGTTACTCGACGTTCGCGACAGCCGCGAATGATCTGATCGGAAAAAAGCAGATGCCGGCTTTCGCGGGATTCTCCGATTTCAAGGAAGCCGCTGACGTGACTTCAATAACGGTCCTGGACGCGCTGACGGACCTCACCGAGATCGACGAGCGTCTGGCCATGTTCCATTGCCGTCCTACGCCCCACGCCCGTGCGATGGTCTATTTCTCCGCGAATCGCCTGCTGCCGGTCTTTCTGCAGCAGATCCGAAACGCGCGTCCGCCCTATTTCGGGTTCGTCAATCTCGTCGATCCGCACGAACCCTATATTCCTGATCCGACAATTTACCCGCCCGAATCGGACCTCCCCGCCGGCTTCGACGGCGACGTCCTCCAGCGGCGCCTCGGTCCGGAACTGAGAGATCCCGATTCGATTGCGGATCCGGAGCGGCGGGCGTACGTGAAGAACAAAATCGGGGAGGCGGGTGCGAAATCGCTGACGGCCATCGATCTGAGTCCGCAAGAGCGCGTCATCTACCACAGCCGCTATCGCGCGACGGTTCGAGAGACTGACATGGCGCTGCAGCAGTTCTTCGCCATCCTCGACAAGGAGAAGCGTCTCGAGAACACGATCGTGATCATCACATCGGACCACGGCGAATCGTTCGGCGAGGCCGACATGATGACCCACATGTTCGGCGACCGCGGCGATTACGAGTCGACGCACCATGTCCCGATGCTGATCGTGCTGCCGCGCAGTTTACGAACGACCGTGCGAACCATCGATCGGAAAGTGTCGATCGCGAATCTGGCGCCGACGATCTACGACCTGGCGGGAGTGGATTGGTCAGCTTTCCAGACGCGGTATCCCGACTATCCGCGTTCGCTGATGCCGCTGTTCGCCGCCAATCGAGCGCACTACCTCGCCAGGGTCATGCTGCCGAAGCGGGAAAAACAGGATCACACGTTCGCGGCGCGCGAGCGGGAAAAAGCACTTCAATCGCTGGGCTATCTCCACTAAAGACGCTTCTTCCAAAATAGACCTTGCCGCGGAATCGATCCGGAATTAAATTGTGGCGTGTCGCTGATCTGACGCAATCGCAGCGGCCTAGCGGGCGCACTCTAGCGCGCCGAGCCCGTTCCTCCGGCCAAGGAACGGGCATTTTTTTTCGAATCAATCCATCCGCCACATCCGCACAAACTTCCCGTTCTCAAAGACCAGGTCTTCGGCAAAATCGGCCAGATCCCGATCCGGAATCCCCCACTTTCGGGAGTCGAACTTGCGGTCTTCGCCGGCGCTCACCAGCCGGTAACTCCTGGCATCCTTCGACAATTCGTATCGAATGGGTGTTCCCCACGCGTCGATCAGCAATCGCTCGAGTGTGTCGATGGATTTGACCTGGGGATAGACATTATGTTCGGCGTTGTAAGCTTCGATCGTCGCGGCAATGGTCCGAATGAGTCCGACCGTTCGCAAGGCGCGCAGGTTGTACGCTTTGTCGATCACCCACCCCTTTCCTTCCCTGGCCAGGAAGTACTTGAAGCTCGAGGATCCGTCATCTCCGCGAACATCGAATTGCGCAAGCAATCGCCCATCAGGCTGCTCCGCTTTGGAAACCAGCGTGATCTCCTCGACCTGACCTGGATTGTTCAATCTTGACCGAAGGCTCTCCACGTTTCTGAGGCTGAAGCCGATCAGCATTTCTTCAGCGATGGCCGCGCAGAGTTTCAAATCGTGTCGCTCCTCGGCGTCACGGAACCTGTGCGCTTCATCGCGCCGCAGATGCATCAGGAACAGCGGCATCGCGTCGAGGGTCATCCCGGCCGCGCGTCGAACGATCTTCGCATCCGCTGCACGCGTGATGGCGTCGATTTCCGTCTCATCCGCGAAACGCTGCTGCAGCATCCACTGCCGCTCTTCTTTTCGAATCGGATTGCGGCCGGGACGAGCTCATCGAACATGCCCACGTAAGTGAACAGCACCGCTTCGTTTCCCCGATAACACTCGGCCACAGGGAACACAGGAGCCTGGTCGGGCAGCGGAGGGGTCGGGCTGGCGCTCGCCTCCCGAACATATCTCTCCAGCAGCGGCCACCGTTCTACCTTCTTTCTCCCTTCGAGCTCACTCGCCAGCGACGCCATCTTGCTCTGTGTTGCTTCCTGTTTCTGCTTCCGTTCTTTTGCCGCTTCGAGCTCCTGCGGGGACGCGGACGATTTCACGACGAGTTTTCCGTCGGATTGCCGGATGAAATTCAGGGTCGCAAATTGCGCAGGCAAATCGGACTGCGGATCCATCGTGAAAGTGACCCAGATGACGCCGTCTTTGCCCTCGATATCCTTGATCGGCTTATCCCAGAACCGGAGCTTCCCGAGCATCGAGTATTCGGCTTGAGTCGGTGTGAGGGTGTCACCGTACTGAAAGTGGCTCAGCACCCTGGCACGATCGCCGGAGTCATAAGCGGCCTTCAGCTCGCCGCATAGCTTCTGGACTTCGGCGCGAAGCTGAAGGTCGGGCGATTCAACCGCAATTGCGAAAAGGAGAGTCAACGCGTGCAACATAGATCCGGGCTGTATTCAATGTGTGCCGCATTGAGCCCGAAGTCCAGTCAGCACTTCCCGACTCGCATATTCGAAAATCAAATCGAGGGTCGGGTCGGCGACGATCTCCTCATACCGCAGGATTTGAGGACCGTCGGGTCCGCCGCTGTCGTAGTAGGTTTCCTTCCCCTCGCGATCGACGCCGCGCGCGACCATGAAGACTTCCGTGCCGCCGATGTGACCGTAGTTCACTTCGGTGCCGTCGTGGATGAATTCCGCGAAGCTGTCATACGAAACGTCGCCCGTCTTCCACATCCCGGTGGCGTAGACCATGGCGCCACCGACACCCGCCTGGTACCAGTTCAAGCGGCACAGCCGGATGTCGCGCACGCCGCGCCGCTCGAGGAAGTGCACTGCCCATCGCAGCGCCTGTTTCGCAGAGATCGGCCTAGGTCCGGAGTACCTTTCGCCATAGACTGCTTCCGAGAGCTCGAATCCCGGTGCCAGCTCGGCTCCCACCGATGCGCAACCCGCCACAACAAACGAGGCGATCAGCGGGAGGAGAGGCTTCACATCCCCATCGGATGCCACACGGTCTTCATCTCCTGAAACTCGTAGATGGCGTATGGCGATTGCGAGAGGCGTGCGTCGCTCCAGCCGATTCCATCGGCGTCGAAACGCACAACGCGCTTCACGTTTTCGGTGGCGGCTTTCTGCAGGCTCGCCAGGCTCTCGGAGGGGACGCCGGTGACGTCGATGGCGTTGACATCCATGTGCGACGCCAGCCACGGGACGAGCTCACTCTTGAGGCCGGAAACAATGTTGACAACGCCGCCCGGCACGTCCGAGGTTTCGAACACTTCGCCCATCGTGACGGCGGCCAGCGGACGCGACTCCGACGGAATCGCGACGACTGTGTTTCCGCCCACCAGTGCCGGCGCGATTCTGCTGACCAATCCGAGCAGCGATGGCTCTTCCGGAGCGACAACACCGACCACACCGGTCGGCTCCGGAACCGTGAAGTTGTAGTAAGGACCGGCAACCGGATTGACGGAGCCGGCGACCTGCGCGTACTTGTCGCTCCACCCGGCGTAGTAGACCCATCGGTCGATGACGGCGCTGATCTCCTTTCGCGCTTCGGCGACCGTCATGCCCTGACGCCGCAATTCATCCGCCAGCTCCCCCGCGCGCGACTCGCAAACCTCGGCAATCCGATAGAGGATCTGCCCGCGGTTATAGGCGGTCTTGCCACTCCAACCCGCAAATGCCTTGCGCGCCGCCTGGATCGCATTGCGAAGATCTTTTCGCGAGCCGCGGCAAGCGTTGGCGAGCAAATCGCCTCCTTTGGTCCTCACGGGGTAGAAACGGCCGGATTCCGAGCGGGGAAATTCGCCGGAGATGTAGAGCTTGTACGTCTTGCGAACGTTGAGGCGCGGCATATCAACTGAGGCTCACGTACGGCGCGAGTCCGTGCATTCCGCCCTCGCGTCCGTAGCCGCTCTCCTTGAATCCGCCGAAGGGGGACGAGGGATCGAACTTGTTGTAAGTGTTCGCCCAGACCACGCCGGCGCGAAGCTTGGCGGCCATCTTCAGAATCCGCGATCCCTTCTCGGTCCACACTCCGGCCGACAATCCGTAAGGTGTGTTGTTGGCCTTCTCGATGGCCTCTTCCGGCGTGCGGAAGGTGAGGACGGAGAGCACGGGACCGAAGATCTCCTCCTGCGCGATTCGGCTCGATTGCGCCACGCCCGTGAAAAATGTCGGACGGAACCAGAACCCGCGATCGGGAACGGAGCACGACGACTGGAACATCTCCGCTCCTTCCTCGATACCGCTATCGACGAGCTCCTGAATTTTCTCGAGCTGCGCGCGTGAGTTGATCGCGCCGACATCGGTGTTCTTATCGAGCGGATTGCCGACCCGCAGCGTGCCGATGCGATCGCGCAGCTTCCGGATGATCGGCTCGACCACCGACTCCTGCACGAACAGCCGCGAACCGGCACAGCAGACGTGACCCTGATTGAAGTAGATGCCGTTGATGATGCCTTCGATGGCCTGATCGAGGGGGGCGTCCTCGAAGACGATGTTAGGCGCCTTCCCGCCTAACTCCAGCGTCAGCTTTTTTTTCGTTCCGGCAACCGCCCGCTGAATGCGCTTCCCGACTTCGGTCGATCCGGTGAACGCGATCTTGTCGACGTCTTTGTGGCCGGCCACCGCCACACCGCTGGCAGGCCCGCCTGTCACGATGTTGACGACCCCGGCGGGAAGGCCGGCTTCCTGAATGATCTCGCCGAGAAGGAGCGATGTCAGCGGCGTGGTCTCGGCTGGCTTGAGGACGATGGTGTTGCCGGCGGCCAGCGCGGGCGCCAGCTTCCAGGCCGCCATCAGCAGCGGAAAGTTCCAGGGAATGATCTGCGCGGCAACGCCGATGGGCGCGACATTGCGATTCGGAAAAGCGTACTCCAGCTTGTCCGCCCAGCCGGCGTAGTAGAAGAAATGCGCGGCCGACAGCGGGATATCGATATCGCGCGATTCCTTGATCGGTTTGCCGCCGTTCATCGTCTCCACCACCGCCAGCGCGCGCGACTTTTCCTGAATCAGCCGCGCGATGCGGAAGATGTACTTCGCGCGCTCGCTGGGCGCGAGCTTTCGCCATACCTTCTCGTAGGCGCGGCGAGCCGCGCGCACGGCGCGGTCGACATCTTCGCTGTCGGCTTCCGCGATCTCCGCCAGGGTATCTTCAGTGGCCGGGTTGATGGTCTCGAACCAGCGCTTCGAATGCGGCTCGACGAACTCTCCCCCGATGAAGAGGTTGTACCGCGAGGCCAGCTTGAAGTGATCGGTGGCCTCGAGCGAGGGCGAATAATGCCATTCGACCAGTGAGCTGCTTGCAGCGCCGGGAGCCAGGCGATCGCGGGTTTCGAGGGTTGTTGTCATCGAGATTTCAAATTTCAAATTTCAAATGAAAAATTAAGAATTAACCCCTACTATTTTTCATTCTTAATTTGAAATTTGAAATTCTTCATTTCAGTCCAGCGTGAAATAGTCCCCACTCTGATAGGCGCCGGTCCGTTCCTTCCGAATCTGCATCAGCACATCATTGAGCAGCGAGGAAGCGCCGAAGCGGAACAGATCGGGCGTCATCCACTCCGGTCCCATGGTCTCATAAAGGAGCACGAGATACGCCAGCGAGAGTTTGGCGTTGGAGATTCCGCCGGCCGGCTTCATGCCCACTCTCCTGCCGGTGGCATGATGGAAGTCGCGAATGGCTTCCAGCATCACCAGCGTGACCGGAAGCGTGGCGTTGACGCCGACCTTCCCGGTCGAGGTCTTGATGAAATCGCCGCCGGCGTACATCGCGATCAGCGACGCCTTGCGGACCTGGTCGTAATTCGCGAGCTCGCCCGTCTCGAGGATGACCTTGAGATGCGCCGGGCCACAAGCCTCTTTCACTTCCGCGATCTCGTCGAACACTTTTTGATAATCGCCCGACAGGAACGCGCCGCGATCGATGACCATGTCGACCTCGTCCGCTCCCGCCGCCACCACCTGGCGCGTCTCCTCCACTTTGATGGAGGTGAAGGTCTGGCCGCTCGGAAATCCGGTCGCCACTGACGCCACGTGGACCCCGCTGCCGGTGAGGGCCTGCTTCACGAACGGGATCATGGTGGGATAGACGCACACCGCGCCGACGTGGGGTATGTCGTGATCCCGCGAAGCGGGATCGGGGCGGATGGCTTTCTGGCAAAGCGCCCAAACTTTGCCACGCGTGTCTTTCCCCTCCAGCGTGGTGAGGTCCATCATGCTGATGACCAGCTTCAGGCCCCACACTTTCGACTCTTTTTTCAGCGATCGCTTCGCCAGCGAGGCGGCGCGCTCGTCGGCGGCGACAGCGTCGACGCCGTGCGCCATCTCCAGCGCATCGGCAAGGCTGCGGCGAAACACCGCCGGCGTGAAGATCGGCGTCGATGCGACCAAAGACTCGCTCATGGAGCCGATTAAGTTAGCACCAATCGCGTCAGCGCGTTAATGCGCGACGCGGCGGCGCGCACCGACAGGATCGAGGATGCGGACCTGCCATTTGGTCGGGTTGTACGACCAGAGGTCGGACAGGAAATGTCCGGCGTAGCCGCCGAACATCACCATCTCGTCCCGCGTCACATCGTACGCGATGCGTCCGTTCTCGCGCGCAGGCGGGATGTTCTCGGCGTTGACCTGTTTCCAGGCGCTGCCGTCCCATTCCCACATGTCGTCGACGTACACCTGGACCTGCGTCGGCGTCGTGGCCGGAGGCACGGGAGGCTCGGTGTCGACGCGTAGGCCACCGAACAACAGCACGTGATTGGACCGCGGATCCATCGCGATCTGGGCGCCGTATCGCATGCCGGGAGTGCCGCCGGTCGGATTGAGCTGCGACCATCCATTCCCGTCGAACGTCCACATGTCGTTGTAGCGCGTGACACGATCCGTCCTGGTGAGCGTGCCGATGCCACCGTAGATGACAGTCTTCTTCAGCGTCGGGTCGTACCACATCGCGGCAAGCGACCGTGCCGGAGCGGGATTCTTTTTCTGCTGCGACCACGCCGTGCCATCCCACATCCACGTCTGATCGAGATAGCAACATGAGTTGCTCGAGCCGTCGAAGCCGCCGTACAGCACGGTCTTCTTCAAGGTCGGATCGTAGGTCATGCTCGCAAAACGGTGGAAGGGGGGAAGCGGCTTCAAACCGGTGAAGCTCTTCCACGCGGTGCCATCCCACTCGAATGTGCTGGCGGCATCCGCGCAGACGACCACCAGCTTGCTGCGGTCAGAATCGAAGGCTGCCGTGGGTGTGCCGCAACCGACCGGACCGCCCGTGGCGGTGATTTCGTTCCACTCGCCATTGTCGTAGCGCCAGAAATCGCTGAAGGTCGTGACGTCGTCGACTCCGCCATACATCCAGACCGTGTTGTTGACGGGGTCGGTCGTGAAGGTGAACAGCGACCGCGGTCCGGGACGCGTGACATCGCTGACCGGAAGCCAGGCGCCAGCACCGTAGATCCACGTTTCGCTGAGCGGCAGGCCGATGACCGGCGAGCCGCCGAACATGGTGGTGACCTGTCGTTCGGAGTCGTAAGCGAACGCCGCACCGAACACACGGTTGTCGGCGGTGATCAGCGTAATCTTGTTCCAGTTCGTGCCATCCCACTCATACGTCTCGTCGGCACCGACCGCATTGGTGCAAACGCCGCCGGTGTAGACCAGCGTCTGATTCGATTCCTGATACGTCAGTTGCCCTTCATTGACGCAGGGCGGGAGAGTGGCCGGCTTGATCGGATTCCAGTTTCCCGCCTCCGGGTCATAGGCGTACATCTGCGTCGCCGTGGCGGAGTCGAGTCCCAGCATGATGATTTGCTTCCGCGCGGCGTCGTAAGCGAGAAGCGGCTTTGCGACTGCAGGACCCTCCCCTCCGATTTGTTTCCACGTCGTGCCGTCGAATTCCCACGTGTCGTGGACGGGAGTGAGAGTCTTCCCGTCAGCGCTTGTCTGCGTTCCACCGAAAAGGACGGTGCGATCGCGGACCGGATCGAACGCGGCGCCTGGCAGCAATCGCGGTGATGGTGATGTGGCCGGAGTCAGCTCGCTCCAATCGCCGTTTTTGTAGATCCACGTTTCGTTCAGGTCGTTTTTGTCTGCGCGGCCGCCGAATATTACGGTCTGCGAGCGATTCGAGTCATACACCATCGCGTGCGCCGCTCGCGCCACCGGCGTGTGCACCGGAAACCGCTGAATCCATCGCGATCCAGTCCACTCCCAAGTGTCATTCAGCCGATAAGCCTTCCGGGTCCCGGAGTCGATGGCAGTGATGCCGCCGAACAGGATCATGCGCGAGCTCTGAACATCGAACACCATCCGAGTCTCGTAACGGGCGGAGGGATTCGTGGCGAAGGCCCGGGTGGCCGTCATAACAGCGAGGAGCGCGATCATGCAGTTTTTCAGCGAGAGAAAGCGCATCGAATGCGTTTGCGAACCCGACCGGTGTGACACAAATTCCGAGATTTGGACGGCTGAAAGGCTGGATAGTTACAGCTTTAACCCGTAATTTTCAGCGATCGATACAAGCTGCTGTTCGTCATCGCCGCTGTCGTGCATCCGGGCGCGGATTTTGTCGATTTCGGCGAGGTCGACCCTCTCGAGTGCAAACCCATGCGCGGCCAGAGCCTCCTGAGGATTGTCGATCAGCCGCTGCCGGAACTCCGGGTGTTCGATGGCGCGGCGTACTACCGCTGCAATCATCTCATTGCGCATCGTTTCCTCCCCCATGGAGGAAGAGCAATCGTCGGGCCGTCTCAGAGCCTGACGCGCAAAGTGACGAGGGTCTCGCTCATGTCCAGTTTTCTCGGTGAGGCCACGTTGTGTTTGGCGCGCTCGACCGTGAGGTCGCTGCTGTGCGGCAAGCCGATGCGAATTCCGTAGTCGAGCTTGGTCCAATTCCACCAGATGCTCGGCGCCGGAAAGAGTGTTGGATTGCCTTTGAAGAAATTCTGCAGGCCGCTCCAGCGGACGGCCGGCTGAATGGATGGGATCCAGCGATTCCCGAATCGGATCTGGTAACCAGCCTCCACTTCTTCGCCTTGACGAATGAGTCCCGCGACGTGCTGCTTCGTGAATTGCGCTGTCGATGTCAAGGCGTGCCACTCGGTGTAGATGCGGGCGCCGACTTCCTCTTTCTTGTTTCCATGCAGCGGAAGGCCCTTATCGAGCGGTCCTTCGAGCAGATCGATATCCGTACCATAAAACGTCCCGGTCAGCGGCGCGTCCTCAGCATCCGACATCGAGCGCCGGTAGTGAAAGACGATGGCGTCGTATCCAAAGGTCTGGGCATCGTTCTGCCAGCGATAGCCGATCGCCTGTCCGAACTGCACGTGGTCCGTTTGCAATGAGTAACCTTCTGTCTCCGTGTTGTAGAGGATCGGAAACCCCGATTTCAGTTTTGGATCTGGATGCGGCAACAGAAGCTCCTTGATTCCGTTGTCGCCGGCCAGCGCGTTCGGGTCTCGAAAGTAGAGAGGATTACCGCTGGTGCCCTGCAAGCGCCAATAGAGGTTGCGCCCGACAGTGCCGCCGGTCATGAAGCCGACGTCCTCGAACCGATTGAATGCCGTCGCCGCCAGACCGTAGCTTTCGAGCAGTCGAATCGGCTGGCGCTCCATCTTCGGAAACTTTCCCATCTGCACAAACACCGACGAGGCGGCAGGGCGATCGAGAAAGTCGGGCTTGGGGCCGAAGCGAAGCCAGATCTCGTCGGCGTCGGTTTGGCGATCTTCGCTGGTCGGATTGCGCCGGTATTTGTCCTGAGCGTGGAACTGCACGTGTGCTGCGAAGACATTTCCGTAATTGGCGTCGAGTCGGATCTGCGCCACGCTGAGCTCACCGTGATGCCCGGCGTCGACAGTCTCCTCGAATCCCACAGTTTGTCCGATCGGAAGCTGGATGGCGGGAAAGGGAAATCGCAGTGGAAACTTTGCTTCGTTCGTGTCGCGATAATTCGCACGGATCTCGATCCGGCTGCGAAACGTCCACCCGCTCGTTTGAGCGAGAAGAGGGAGCGGTACGAAGAAAAGGAGGAGTGCAGAACGGCGCACGAGCGATTGTAACAGGCGTCAGGCGTCAGGAGTCAGGCGTCAGGTCGCGTAATAGGCCGTTTAGCATTTTGCGATTTCCGAACGTCAATGAACTCGAGTTCTTGCGATATGACAATCTGCGTTTCCAATTCGAGCAATGATCCGCGGGCCTGTAAAACGAAATGTCGCCCGTCGCAGCCAGCCAGCGAATTGCACCTGGGTTACTGACGCCTGACGTCTGACGCCCGACGCCTGGTCAGCGTTCCAGCGCGCGAGACATCCTGCCGCCGCTCGCGGCGTGCGATGAATACTTCCTCGAACGCCACCTGCACGATCACGGCGGCCGGGATGGCCATGAGCGCGCCGACGATGCCGAGCAGCGCGCCGCCGACGAGGAAGGCGACGAAGACCGCCAGCGGCGAGATCAGCACTTTCTGCGACATGATCCGCGGCGCGATGAAGAGGTTCTCGGATTTCTGAAGGATCAACACCATCGCCAGCACCGACCAGAACTGCCATGTCGATTGCAGAATCGCGATCGCCAGCGCCGGCGCCGTGCCGATGATCGGACCGAGGACGGGCACCATTTCGCCGAAGGTGGCGAAGATCGCAAGCGGCAGCGCATATGGAATCCGCAGCGCCAGCAGCCCGATGAACGTCGCGACGCCGATGATCACCGCCAGCGTGAGCTGCCCCGACAGCCAGCCGCTCATCCTGCGCGAGATCCGCGTCATCGTCGCCCGACGTTCTGCGCGGACCTCCGGCGGATAGACGAGCAGAATCAGGTTCCGTAGCCGCTGCGCGTCGATGAGCATGTAGCCGATCATGAAAAGGACGATCACGAACGACGCCACGGCTGTCGCTGCGCTGCGGACATAAAAGATCACGCTCGCTCGCGGCAGTTTGATGCCGCCGGCGAGGAGCTCGCGCACCCCTCCCATCGGAACATAGCGCTCGAGAGGCGTCAGAATGTTCTTCTCGAGCAGCACCGGCAACTGCGCACCGAGGGCGCGCATGTCGCTGACCAGTCGCGGCACCATGAAGATCAACAGCGCCAACGCCACCATCAGAAACGGCAGGTAGACAATCAGCACCGCCGTCCCGCGCGCGATGTTGCGATGAAACATCAAGCGTCCCCACACGCGCACGCGGTGGACGACCGGCGAGATGCCCGCCGCCAGCACGGCCGCGATGAAAATGAGGATGAGAACGTCGCGCGCTGCCCACAGAATCGCCACTGCAACCGCAAACGCGACCACGATCGCGATCTTCCTGGTGAACAGTTCCAGCTCGCTGCCTTGAATCGAATCACGAGGTTGGAATGCCATAGGAGATCAGCCGAGGTATTGGCGGATGGCGGCCTCGATCTGTCCTTTCGGCACGGCGCCCACCACCCGCCCGCGCTCCTCGCCGTCTTTGAAGAAAACCAACAGCGGAATTCCCTGAACGCCGAAATCGTGCTGGGTCCGCGGGTTCTCGTCGACGTTCACCTTGGCGAAACGGATGTCCTTCCGCTCCATGGCCAACTGCTCGATGACCGGCGCGATCATGCGGCACGGCCCGCACCATGGCGCCCAGAAATCGACGACCGCGCTCCCCTTAGCGATCTGCCGGTTGAAATCGCTGTCGGTCAGCGTCACCGGGTGTCCGTCACCGTCACTCGCGAGCGTCAGCGGCGCTTTGCATTTGCCACAAACGGCTTTTTTACCCCTGTCGAGGTCGGGAACACGGTTCGCTTGTCCGCAGATGGGACAACGCATCACGCTTTCCATGCCGTTCTCTACTGCGAAAGCGAGGCCATAATTTCACGCGTGATTCGCGATCTTTCCAGACAAGATGTGGCGCCCCTGAGGGAACTGCTCGCTCGCGCCAACGACACACCGTATGACCTGGTGCGCGTCGCCGACGAGAAATGCTTCGGCGAGGGGTTCGAGGGAGAGGCCAGCGCGCGGGTCTACGGCGATTTCGAAGGAGTCGCTGTCAGGTGTGGAAAACATCTGCGCCTCCTGGCGGTGGACCGGACGCGACGGCGCCGCGGAATCGGCAGCGCGCTGCTTCGCGACGCTGAAGAGGGCGGTGTGCATGTCATTGCTGCTGAGCCGGGAAATTACTTCACGCCCGGCGCCGCGGAATCGCTGGTCCCCTTCTTTACGAAGCGCGGCTATCACGAGACCGCGCGTCCTTGCAATCTCGTGGTCGAGGCATTGCCGGCGGCCGTCCCGGAGGACGTCAAGACCAATGGCGAGCGTGTGCTCGACTTCATCCAGCGCGAGTTCGGCCCGATCTGGAGATTCGAAGCGTCGCGCGGTGCGAAAGTCTTCTGGATGGAGCAGGAGGGACGAATCGCCGGCTTTTCGACTCACGAGGCCAACAACCGCGGCCACGGCACGTTCGGGCCGACCGGTGTCGCCAAGGAATTCCGCGGTCGCGGGCTGGGCCGTCAATTGGCGCTGGCCTCTCTCGCCGATTTGAGAAGGCTTGGATATCATCGCGCCGTTATCCCGTGGACCGACGCAACCGAGTACTACAGGAAAATATGCGGCGCGAAGATCGCGGAGCGGTTCGTGGTACTCCGCAAAAACGCGTGAAGAGGCGACATCGTTTTCTGCCGCTCGCGATTGGCACATCGGGCGGCGTGGCGATGGCGGCGGTTGCGTTCTGGTTTTTCAAGAAGCAGGCGGAACACGTGGTCGAGGGACGCGCCGAGCAGTACGACCTGAAGGTGTTCGACATCGTGCACCGCATCGACAATCCGGCCATGCATCAATTCATGGAAGGCGTGACACAGCTCGGAACGCACGCCGCGATCGGTGCCACGGCCGGCCTAACAGCCCTGGCGATGTTCCGGCAAGGGCGAAAAGGCGACGCCTGGACGGTCGTGGTCAGCACCGGCGGCGCAATGGCCATCAACACCATCCTCAAGAACATCTTTCGGCGCCAGCGCCCGCAAGAGCTGGCGCGAAGAATCAAGCTGCCCAAGTCGCACAGCTTCCCCAGCGGCCATTCGCTGCTTTCGGCGGCCACCTATCCGATCGTGGCGCACCACCTGGTGCAGAACCGCTCGCTGGCCACACAGGCTTTCGCGCACACGCTCGCTGGGCTGACCATCCTCGGCGTCGGGTTTTCACGGATTTATTTCGGCGTCCACTTCCCCTCCGACGTGCTGGGCGGTTTCGCGGCCGGCTTCGGCTGGCTCGGCCTGACCTCGCTGTCGCACACCTTTGTGGAACGCGTGGGCCCGGAAAAACGTTAGGATCAATGCAATGTCATCGGTCACATCGACTTACGGCGCCAACATCGCATTCATCGAGGAACTGTACGAGAAGTATCGGACCGATCCCGATTCGGTGAGCGCGAGCTGGCGCGAGTTCTTCCGCGATTTCCAGGAGCCGGAGCAAGCCAGTGGAGCGCCGGCGACCCCGCCGGCACCGGTCCAGCCCGGCCCAGCAGCGCCGCCGAGGTCGGCGGCGCTCCACGCCGTTGAGCCCAATGCCGTCCCCTTGCGCGGAGCCGCCGGCAAGATCGCCCAGAACATGGAAGCGTCGCTGGCGGTTCCGACGGCGACCTCCATCCGCACCATTCCGGTCAAGGCGCTGGAAGAGAATCGCCGCGTCATCAACAATCATCTGACGCCCAACGGGCAGACCAAGGCGTCGTTCACGCACATCGTCGCGTGGGCGATCGTCAAGGCGCTCAAGGATCATCCCCGGCTGAACGCGGGATTCGTTTCGCAGGATGGTCAGCCCGCCCGCATCGATCGCGAGGACGTCAACCTCGGCATTGCCATCGACGTCGAGCGCAAAGATGGATCGCGCTCGCTGGTCGTGCCCAACGTCAAGCGGGCGCAGACCATGGACTTCGCGCAATTTCTCAAGGCCTACAACGACATCGTCCGCAAGGCGCGCAACAACACGCTGGAGGTCGGCGACTTCGAAGGAACGACAATCTCTCTCACCAATCCGGGCACGATCGGCACAGCGGCCTCGGTCCCGCGATTGATGCAGACGCAGGGAGCCATCATCGCGACAGGGCAGATCGACTACCCGGCCGAATACTCCGCCACCGACGCCGATGTCATCGCCGACCTCGGCATCTCCAAAGTGATGACGATGACGTCGACGTACGACCATCGCATCATCCAGGGCGCGGAGTCGGGCGCATTTCTGGCCCGCATCCACGAACTGCTCCTGGGCGCCGACAATTTTTACGACGACATTTACCGCGATCTGCGCATCCCCTACGAGCCGGTGCACTGGGCCAAGGACCGCGCCCGCACCGGCGACGAGGCCCGCATCCGCGAAGCGAAAGTGCTGCAGATGATCAACGCCTATCGCGTTCGCGGCCATCTGCTCGCCGATCTCGATCCGCTCGAGTACACCGTGCATCGCCATCCCGAGCTCGATCCCGCTTTTTACGGCCTGACAATCTGGGACCTCGACCGCGAATTCGTCTGCGGCGGCCTGTGCGGCCGCGCGACCTCCAAGCTCCGGGACATCCTCGACACGCTGCGCGAAACGTATTGCGGCAAGATCGGCCCGGAGTACATGCACATCCAGGAAACGGTCCAGAAGAAGTGGCTGCAGGACCGGATGGAGCCGACGCGCAATCACGACAACCTGGACGGCGCGACCAAGCGGCGCATCCTTATGAAGCTGAATGACGCCGAAGCGTTCGAAAAGTTTCTGCACACGAAGTACATCGGCCACAAACGCTTCTCGCTGGAAGGCGCCGAATCAGTCATTCCGATGCTCGATTACCTCTTCAACGCCGCCACCGACAACGGTGTGGTCGAATCCGTGATCGGGATGGCGCACCGCGGCCGATTAAATGTACTCGCTAATATACTAGGAAAATCATACGAGAAAATATTTCACGAATTTGAGGGCGACGTCGACCCGAACACCACCCAGGGCTCCGGCGACGTGAAATATCACCTCGGCGCTGATGGGACACATCAGACCCCGAACGGCGCGACGCTGAAGCTCACCCTGGCCTCGAATCCCAGCCATCTCGAAGCTGTCGATCCGATCGTGGAGGGCATGGCGCGCGCGAAGCAGACGCTGATCGACGATCGCGAGCGCAAACATGTGCTTCCGGTTCTCATCCATGGCGACGCCGCTTTTGCCGGACAAGGCGTCGTCGCGGAGACGCTGAATCTTTCGCAACTCAAGGGCTATCGCACCGGCGGCACGGTCCACATCGTCATCAACAATCAGATCGGCTTCACGACCGGGCCGGAGTCGGCGCGTTCGTCGGTCTACGCCACTGACGTCGCCAAAGCGGTGCAAGCGCCGATTTTCCACGTCAACGGCGACGACCCCGAGGCCTGCATCCGCGCCATCCGGCTGGCGTATGACTTCCGCCAGCAGTTTCACAAGGACGTCGTCATCGACATGCTCTGCTACCGCCGTCACGGTCACAACGAGGGCGACGAGCCGTCGCTCACGCAGCCGCGGATGTACAAAGCGATCAAAGAGCATCGATCGGTGCGGAAGATCTACACCGAGCAGCTCCTCCGCAAAGGCGACATCGACCCGAAAGAAGCCGAGGCCTGGCTGGACGCGTTCCAGGCCAAGCTGCAGGAAGCATTCGATCGCACGCGTGAGGATAAAGAACCACCTTCGCAGGGATCCGAAACGCTGTGGACGGACGAGGAGATCACCGGATTCCAAAAGCAGCCTTCGCCGGATACTGCAGTCTCCAGCGAGCAACTCCAGAAGGTCAGCCGGGCGCTGGCTTCGATGCCCGAGAACTTCACGCCGCATCCGAAGCTGAAGCCGATCCTGGCCCGCCGTCAGGCGATGGCCGAAGGACGCGACCCGATCGATTGGGGATTCGCGGAGCTGCTGGCGTTTGGAACGATTCTGGTCGACGGATTCCGGGTGCGTCTGTCGGGACAGGACAGCGGACGCGGAACATTCTCGCAGCGTCACGCTCTTCTCTTCGACTACGTCACCGGCGCGGGATACGCACCGCTCAAGGCACTCAGCGAGGATCGGGAGCGCGGCTTTGTGGCGTACGACTCGCTCCTGTCAGAGTACGGCGTCCTCGGATTCGAGTATGGATACTCGGTTGCCGATCCGGACACGCTGGTGATGTGGGAAGCGCAGTTCGGCGACTTCGTCAACGGCGCGCAAATCGTCGTCGACCAATTCGTTTCCAGCGCTGAAGAAAAGTGGAGTCAGCACAGCGGACTGGCGCTGCTGCTGCCGCACGGCTACGAAGGTCAGGGCCCGGAACACTCCAGCGCGCGACTGGAGCGATTCCTGACGCTGTGCGCCGAAGGCAACATGCAAGTGATTTATCCGACAACGCCGGCGCAGTACTTCCACGCGCTGCGGCGGCAGATGCGAAACAATCCGCGCAAGCCGCTGATCGTGATGACACCGAAGTCGCTGCTGCGACATCCGCGCGCGACATCCTGGATCAACGATCTGACGAGCGGACGCTTCGAGCCGGTTATCAATGATGTCGTTTCAGGCGATCGCGTCATCATCACCAGCGGCAAGGTTTACTACGACCTCGTCGCCGCTCGTGGATCCGCAAACGTGCGGATTGTTCGGCTCGAACAGTTCTATCCCTTTCCGCAACCGATGCTCATGGAAGCGATCGGGGACGCGAAAGACGTCGTGTGGGTGCAGGAGGAGCCGCGCAACATGGGCGCGTGGCCGTTCCTGCACGAGCGACTTCCGCAGGGAACGCGCTACGTCGGGCGTCCGATCAGCGCCTCGCCGGCGACCGGATCGCACCATCGGCATGAAGATCAGCAAAAAGCGCTGATCGAAGCAGCGTTGGGCTAATCGCTCGGCTTCCCCTGCAGCAGCGGCTCGGTCTCCAGCGTCTGCGCGCCATTTTCCGTACAGACGGCGAATTTCGAGGGATACATCGACGCGCCGGCATATTCGCCGGCAGCGTTGACGACGTAGAAGTTGAGCCCGAAATTCGGATTGCCACTCGGGTTCAAAAGCCGCTTCTCGATCGTGTTCGCCTTGATGCGGCGCAGCACGTCGATGGCCGCGTCTTTTGGATGCATTCCCCGACGCATGTTTTCGACAATCAGCAGCGAAGAGAGGTTGTAGAGATTCGCTTCGCCGCGTCCCGTTGAACCGGCGGCGCCAACATCGCCATCGACGTAGAGGCCGGCGCCGAGGATCGGAGAGTCGCCAACCCGACCGGGGATCTTCCACGCCAGTCCGCTGGTGGTGGTCACACCGCAGATCTCGCCCTTGGGACTGACACCATCGCAGTTGATGGTGCCGTACAGATGTTCACGATCGATCTTCCCTTCCGCCACCATTTCCAGGGCAACGCGATAACCGGCCTCGGCGCGCGTTTTCGGATCGAGGTAGTGGGAAGGATCGGTTCGGCGTTTCCACTCCAGCCACTTCTGCCGCGAGTTCGGCGTGTTGAGATCGCTCTCGATGGTGAATCCCATGTTGCGCGCGAATTCCTGCGCCCCCTTCCCGACCAGCAGATGATGATCGGTGTAGTCCATGACGGACTTGGCGACCAGCGATGGAGTGCGCACGCCTTCGAGCGACGCCACCGCGCCCGCGCGCTTGCGCGGACCGTGCATGCACGACGAATCGAGCTGCACCACGCCCTCGGCATTGGGCAGGCCGCCGTAGCCGACGCTGTCGTCGAGTGGATCCAGCTCGACGATGTTCACGCCGGCAATCACGGCGTCGAGAACGTCGGACCCTTGCGCGATCATCGACCACGCTTTCTCCACCGCGGTCATGTCGCCGCCGTTCTTGAAACGATTGCCGTTTGCGGATGAGACCACCACAGGTTTGGCGGGACTGCGGCGAATCACTGTCGGACCCTGCGCGAACGCTTTGGTGGCGACAGCGACAGCTGCGGTTCCGGTTGCGACGAACGCCCGGCGGGTTACTTTGTTGCTCATGCCGGGAAACGCTACTCGATCTTGTCCGGTTTCGGTAGCTCGTCCTTTTCTTTCTTTTCAACGCCCGATTCGTCGGCTGTCGGAATAATGACCTCGTTCGCGGTGATCTCGACGTCTCTCTTGACGATGATCGTGGGCTGCTCCTGCGGTGCCGACGCGCGCTTCTCGGCTGCTTCGCGCGCGATTTCGATGAGCGCGTTAGCCACGGCGTTGATATCGAACGGCTTCTTGATGACGCGTCGTACCATCGAGTCATCGAGCGAGGCCACATCGCCGTTCATCAGCGCTGTCGCAACGATGACGATCGGGCGCGGCTCCAGCGTGCTGATTCTCTGAACCAGCTCGTAGCCGCTCAGGCGCGGCATCATCAGGTCGACGATGGCGATTTCGTACTGCTTCCGCTGCAGCATCTCGAGCGCCTGCATGCCGTCCTTCGCGGTGTCGACTTCGAAGCCTGCGCGCTCGGCGATCCGGGCAAGTAGGCGTCGTACCGCCTTGTCGTCATCGACGATCAACAGCGGCGTTTTCTTTCGAGCGGAGTTTTTCACACCATCAATAACTGCAAGGACGATGCTCGTTTTTACCGCTGCTAAGTTTCTATTTCTGATTGTTTTACAACCGCATCAGCTCGGTTGAATCAAAACAGCGCCTGATGCCAGGAATCTCGGGCGGGTTTTTCCCATAAACCACTGCGAATCTTGCCGATGCGCTCGGCAAGCGTGTCGAACACCACCGTGTCGGGACGCCCATTTTCGACAAATTCGCGCCGCGTCATTGCTGCGACACGGCCGGACTCGCTGCGATAGAAAATTCGGTTCGGATCTAGGATCGCGACTCCCAGCTCGCTTTCGAGCCCTCGAAGCAGGCCGAACATGCGATCAATGGAACAGCCCGACGTTTCCGAGCGCTGATCGACAGCGATGACCAGAAAACTTCCGTGGCGGAGATCGCGCGCGGAAACGATGGGCTGATTGTGCGCGGACCAGTCGTCGAGAAAGCGGTCGACGACCGCAAGGAGGCGCGAGCCGTTGCGTTCATCGAGCGATGGCGAAATCCCGAAGATCCAGATTCGAGACTCGTCCGGCAGGCGTGAGATGTCGATCCGTGGCATGTCGATTAAACTCCGGCGGCCATGAGTTTCGCAAAACTGGCGCAGCGCTTCAAGGCCGGGATGCAGAATCAGACCAAAGTCCAGCCTGACCCCCTCCCGCTGGCGACCGCGGCCGTTCTCCTCGAAACTGCGTACGCCGACGGCGAATTCTCCCCTGCCGAAGATGGGGACGTGGTCGGCTATTTGAGGCGTGCGTTTCAATTGGACGACCAGGCGGCGCAGGAGCTGATCGCCGAGGCGGCCGAGATCCGGAATCGGACCATCGATCACTTTGCGCTCACGAACTTCATTCGCAAGAACGCCACACTCGCCGACAGGATCGAGATCGTGAAGACGATGTGGCGCATCGTTTACTCCGACCGCAAACTCACCGATTATGAAAACTATCTGGTCCGTAAACTTGCCGATCTGCTGGGCCTCGAGCATCACGTGATGATCGACGCGAAGGTGGCGGTGCTTCGAGACATGGGACTGAGCTCGTGATCGAATCGCATCACGTTGCCATCATCGGCGCGGGTCCGATCGGGCTCGAGCTGGCGGTCGCGTTGAAGCAACAGGGCATCGACTACGTCCAGATCGATGCCGGACAGATCGGATCGACGGTCGAATGGTATCCGCCGCAGATGCTTTTTCACTCGAGCTCCGACCGCCTCGCGCTCGCGGGCCTTCCCATTCAAACCGCGAATCAGCAGAAGATCACCAAAGAGGAGTTTCTCGCCTATCTCCGGGCACTGGCGCAGCACTTCGGCTTGACTGTCCAAACTTACGAGCGCGTTGAGAGAGTGCAGCGCTTGCCGGAAGGTGGATTCTTTCTGCAGACACGCGGTCTCGATGGCGAACATGCATACCGCTCCGACATGGTCGTGCTCGCGATCGGCGCCATGCACGCGCCGCGTCTCATCAACGTCCCCGGCGAAGACCTCCCGCACGTCAGCCATTACCTCGGCGATCCGCACAAATACTTCGCAAAGCGCCTGCTCATCGTGGGCGGCCGCAATTCGGCGGTCGAGGCGGCGGTGCGCTGTCACCGCGCCGGCGCTGAGGTGACCATCAGCTACCGTCGCGAAGATTTCGATCCGAAGGTCGTCAAGTTCTGGCTGCTGCCTGAGGTGCGCGCGCTCATCCGCGACAGCAAAGTACGATTCCTGCCAAACACCTCCGTGGCCGCAATCCGGCGCGGAAGTGTGTCGCTGTCGCCGGAACAGGAGATCGCCGCCGACTTCGTCCTGCTCATGACGGGATATCGTCAGGACACAACTCTGTTCGAGATGCTGGGCGTCGAGTTAGCCGGTCCGGCGCGAGAACCGGTTCACGATCCCGACACGATGGAGACCAACGTGCCGGGCGTTTTCATCGCCGGAACCGCCGTCGCGGGAACGCCGCCGCGAAAAGTCGCGGTAATCGTCGAGACGTGTCACGTGCACGTACCGCGAATCGTGGCGGCGATCAGTGGGCGCCGCGTCGCTTTGCCTGAGGGGCAGTTGGACGACTGAGCGGATTTGGAGTGCGGCGGCTTGGCACCGCACTCCAAAAGTCGCTCAGGATAAAGTCAATAGCGCGAAGCCGATCATCTTGTAGAGGAGGCGCGCGGCGACGTTGGCATCCCACTCCGTCATGCCGGGCGCGACCTCACAGAGATCGAGTCCGACGATGCGTTTTTTCGCGCGACGAATCGCACGCAACAATCCGATCGCCTCGTTCCAGGCCAGGCCGCCTGGCACGGGCGTGCCGGTTCCTGGACAGAGCGTCGGATCGAGGCCGTCGATATCCCAGGAGAGGTAAACGTCATCCGGAAGTTGCGCGACGATTTCGTCGGCGAGCTCGGCAAACGGACTGCCACGTTCTTTGCGTTGTGCTAGCACATCGTCGAAAAACGTGACAATGCGGCCGTTGGAATCATCGATCATCCGCATTTCCGCAGCGCCGATGTCGCGCACGCCCACCTGCACGAGTTTCCCGACGCCATCGATCCTGGTCATGACGTTGTGAAAGATCGACGCGTGCGACCACGTGAAGCCTTCGTAGGCCTGGCGGAGATCGGCGTGGGCATCGAGATGCAGAATGCCGAGAGCGGGATAGCGCTCGGCATACGCCTGCATCGCGCCAAAAGGAACGGAGTGATCTCCGCCTAACACGACCGGCATCTTGCCCGCGTCTAGCAACTCCCGAGTTTGCTTGTGGACCCAATCGTTGACTTTGGCGCAAATCTGGTTGACGTTGGCAACCTTTTTTCGGCCGAGCTTTTTGGCCTCGGCATTCCACGCCACGATCTTGCGCGGAACATCGAGCATTGCGATTCCGGCCTCGTATGGACGGCCGGTCTCATGATCGAAAAGGTCGACCTGTTTCGAGGCCGCCATCACCGCCGCCGGTCCGCGCGCCGTGCCGCCGCCGTACGACGTTGTCGCTTCGAACGGCACGGGGATGATGATGACGTGCGCTTCCCTGGGGGTGAACGGAAGGCCGTAGATGCCGGATCTCTTCGCCGCCGCGGCGTCGGGATCGAACTTCAATCCATGTCCATGGGATTGAGGTATGGCTTATCTGACTTTTCAGCGCGTTCGAGCGCTTCCTTGAATTTTTCCTCGAGGATGCGGCTGCGATCCTTCTGACTCTCGATCTGCTTGTCGAACCGCTTGGCGGCCTCGCTCTTTTGGGTCTCGAGATTCGAGACCATCGATTCGAGGGACAGACCCGATTTCTTCTCCTTCGCTTTGTGCAGAAGGATCTCGCCGTTGACGCGATCGATCACGATCAACGCCTCGCAGCAGGGGCAGGTGATCTCGAAGTTCTTCACCGCCACTATTCTAGCGCGTCAGCCAAATCGTCGATCAGGTCCTGCACATGCTCGAGGCCGATCGACAGCCGGAGCAGATTCTGCGGTGTCCGCGACTTCGGCCCTTCGCTCGATGCGCGGTGCTCGATGAGACTCTCGACGCCGCCGAGGGAGGTGGCGCGGGTGAAGACTCTGGTTTTCGCGGCCACTGCCAGCGCCTGCTCCCGCCCACCCTTCACGTGAATCGACATCATGCCGCCGAAATCGGACATCTGGCGCGCCGCGATCGCATGAGTGGGATGGGATGGCAAGCCCGGATAGTTCACACTGTCGACACGGCGGTGATTGCTGAGAAACTGCGCGATCGCTTTTGCGTTTTCGCAGTGGACGCGCATGCGAGCGCCGAGACTTCGGATTCCGCGCAGAATCAGCCAGGAGTTGAACGGCGATGCGACGCCGCCGACGATCGTTCGAACCTCGAGAACCTGTTCGAACAACGCGTCGCGGCGCCGAAAAGCGAGCGAGCCACCCTGCACGTCGCTGTGACCGCCGAGGTACTTGGTGGTGGAGTGCATGACGAGGTCTGCGCCGAGCTCGATGGGCCGCTGCAGCGCCGGCGTGGCGAAGGTTCCGTCGACGATCAGAAGCGCTTTGGCTTCTCGCGCGATTGCGGCCAGCGCGGCGATGTCGGCCACCTTCAAGAGCGGGTTCGACGGCGTCTCGCACCAGATCGCGCGCGTGTTGGGCCGCATGGCCTTGCGCAGGCGGCCGAGGTCGGCCATCTCGATGAGATCGTGATTCAGTCCCCATCGCGGAAAGAAATCGGTGCCGAGGATGCGGACTGCGTAATAGCCGTCATCGGGAATCAGAACGTGTGAGCCGGAGGGCAGCGATTGAAAAAACGCCGAAGCTGCCGCCATACCGGACGCGAAAGCGAGAGCTGCTTCTCCCGAATCGATTTCCGCTAATGCCGCTTCGAGGCGCGTCTGCGTCGGATTGTGATCGCGGATGTAACTGTAGCCATGGGTGGGTTCGCCATCGGATTTGTTGCGCTCGAATGTCGTCGAAAGGTAAATCGGAGGCGAAACGGCGCCCGTTTTCTCGTCTGTTCCGCCGCCGGCGTGAACGGCTTTTGTTTCGAAATGCATCGTTGGAGCATAGTTGCTCGGTTGCTGGGTTGCTAGGTTGCTGGGTTACCGGGTTGCGGGGTTCTCAACCGAGCAACCCGGTAACCTAGTAACCTAGCAACCCGTGGGCAGAATCCACCTCGGCTCTATCCTGGGCACGACCATCACGCTCGACGTCAGCTTTCTGATTCTTTGCGCGCTCTTTGTGATGATGAACATGGACACCTCGGGAGTGCAGTACGCGCTGCTGTGGGTGCCGGTACTGTTCATCAGCATCCTCTTTCACGAGCTCGCGCACGCCGCCACGATCGGGATCTTCGGATTCGGACCGAGTCAAATCCTTCTACAAGGTGTAGGAGGGGTGACGATCAACGAGCGACGCGCCCGGCCGTGGCAGGACCTCTTCATCAGCGCTGCCGGACCTGCCTCCAGCGTGCTGCTGGCCTGGATCGTCGGCTGGTTCATGTATCGGGCGCCGTGGGGCCATAAAGATCCGTTCCTGTCGGCACTGCTTCCGCTGCTCAGGATCGCGAATATCTACTGGGCTATCTTCAACTTAATGCCTGTCGCACCCCTCGACGGGCACGGGATGGTCCGAAACTTCCTGAGGATGTTCCTCAATGAGCGCCTGGCGTTCGTGATCGCGATCTGGATTTCCATGATCGTCGGCTCGCTATTGGCGATTGCGGGACTGGCCCTGCGCCAGTTCTTCCTGGTCGTGCTGCTCCTGTGGTACGTCCGCGCCAGCTACATGCAGTGGCAGTTCTTCCGATCGATCGACCGGACCAACGATTAGGCCGGAATTCACCTAAAATAAGATCCTTTAATCGTTTGCCATGACCCTACACGTGTCCGATGTCCGCGCGCCGGAGCCGTCGCGGCTGGCGCGGGCGAAGCGTCTCTTTGCGCGCTGGTTTCGCGGGCCGCGCGGAACCAGGATGCCATCGCTGCGGACAACGATCGCAATCCTGAAAGCCCAGCAAGAGGCGACCCTCGACGGAATCCTGATCGTCGACGGCGAAGGCCACGTTCTGTCGTACAACCGCCGCTTCCTCGAGATCTGGGGGATCCCTGAGCAAGTCGCGGAGAAAGCTGACGATCAGCAGCTCTTGTCCTATGCCGCTCAGAAAGTGACGCATTGGGACAGCTTCATCGAGTTGGTGAACTACCTCTACAGACATCCGCAGGAAGTCCGCACGGGAGATCCGATCGCTCTCAAGGACGGTCGCATCCTCATGCGGGCATCGATGCCGATCCTGACCGATGGAAGGTCGACCGGGCGCGCCTGGTACTTCCGGGATGTCACGGAGCAGGATCGCGGCGAAGCGATGCAGAGCGCGCTGTTTCGCATCGCCCAGATGACGCGCGAGACGACCAACCTAGCGGAGTTCTACCGCGAGATTCACGAGGTCGTCGGCACATTGATGGAGGCGACGAACTTCTACATCGCCGAGTACGACGCTGAAAATGACATTGTCACCTTCCCCTACTTCGTCGATGAATATGATCCACCGCCCGAGGGTGAGCCCCCCGGGCGCGGCGTAACGGCCTTCGTTCTGCGAACGGGCAAGCCGCTGCTGGCAACGCCGCAGGTTTTCGAACGGCTCCGCGCCGAAGGGGAGATCGAACTGGTAGGACATCGCTCCGTCGACTGGCTGGGCGCGCCGCTGAAGACAGGCGAACGGACGTGGGGCGTGATCGGCGTCCAGACTTACGAGTCATCGAAACGTTTGAGCGCGCGCGACAAGGAGATCCTCGTCTTCGTGGCACAACAGGTCGCCACAGCGATCGAGCAGAAGCGCCACGAGACCGCGCTGCGCGAAAACGAGCGGCGTTACCGGCAGATGTTCGAGAACAACCGCGCCGTGCAGCTCATCATCGATCCCGAGACCGGCGGGATCGTCGACGCGAACGTGGCGGCCTCCGACTACTACGGTTGGAGCGTGGAGCGCTTGCGAACGATGAACGTTTCGGACATCAACCTGCTGCCGCCGCAGCAGGTCCGCGAAGAGGTGGCCAACGCCGCGCGGCAGAACCAGAGCTATTTACAGTTCCGGCATCGTCTGGCAAACGATGTGATCCGCGACGTCGAAGTCCATTCCGGACCGGTAGAAATCGGGGGGAGAAAATTTCTCTACTCCATCATCCACGACATCACCGAGCGTCACCAGGCCGAGCTGGCGCTGCAATCATCGGAAGAGAAGTATCGAAACATTTTCGACTACGCCTCGGTCGGCATCTATCAATCGAGATTCGATGGCCGGCTCGTGACTGCCAACGCCAGTCTGGCACGCATGCTCGGCTACGACAGCGTGGAAGAGCTGATGCAGGTCGATCTCGCAAAAGATGTTTACTTCAACGCCGAAGAGCGCGAGACAACGATCCCCAGGCTGGAGGAAGGCACAAACGCCGACCTGCAGCTGCTGTGGAAGAAGAAGAACGGCGCGCCGATCTGGGTCCAGGTCAACGCCCACGCCGTCCACGACGCGAAGGGCGAGTTGATGTTCGAAGGCTTTGTCTACGACATCACCGAACGCAAGCTGGCCGAGCAACAGCTGGCGGCATCGAATGCCCAACGGAAGGCCGTCCTCGACGCCGCCTCGCGCGTCTCGATTATCGCAACCGATGCGCAGGGAATGATCACGGTGTTCAATTCCGGAGCGGAGCGGATGCTGGGCTATTCCGCCAAGGAGATGATCGGGCAGCGTTCGATTGTCGATCTCCACAAAGCTGAGGAGCTGGGGGACCACGCGGCCAGACTGCAGGGCGAATTCGGCGAGCGGTTCAGCGGCTTCGACATCCTGGCCCATCGCGCCGATCGCGAAGGACTCGAAGAGCGCGAGTGGACGTACGTGAAAAAAGACGGCAGCGAGATCACGGTGCTGTTGTCGGTGACCGCGTTGCGTCGCGACGACGGCTGGCTCACCGGCTTCCTGCACGTGGCCAACGACGTCACGGAGCGCAAACAGGCGGAAGAAACCCTGCGAAAACAATCGGCCGCCATGACGGCATCGATGGACGGCATCGGCATCGTCAACGAGCGGCTCGAATTCACGGTCGTCAATGACGCGCTGGCGAAGCTGTACGGCTACCCCGACCCGCAGGCCATGATCGGATTGCCCTTCAATGCGCTCTACGAACCCGCGACCTACGAGCGATTTACCAACACGATTCTTCCGATCGTGCATCAGCGCGGGCGGTGGCGCGGTGAAGCGCCGGGGCTGCGTCACGATGGACTGACGTTCCCGCAGGAAATCTCGATCAGCGCCATTCAGGGCGGCGGCCTTGTCTGCGTCGTCCGTGATATCACCGAACGAACATACGCCGAGGAGCAGATCAAACATCTGGCGTACCACGATGCCCTCAGCGGATTACCCAATCGTCTGCTCTTCAAGGACCGATTGACCGTCGCGATCTCCCATGCACAGCGCGATCGCACCAAGCTGGCCGTGCTGTTCCTCGACCTCGATCGATTCAAAGTCATCAACGACTCGCTCGGTCACAACATCGGAGATCAATTGCTGCAGGCGGTCGCGGCGCGCGTGCAGTCGTGCGTTCGCGAGAGCGACACCGTCGCGCGCCTGGGCGGCGATGAATTCACCGTCCTGCTCGCCCACCTGCCCTACGGCGAAGATGCGGCCCTGGTAGCACAGAAAATCATCGATGCCGTTCGCTACCCCTTCCACATCGAGGGCCGTGAGTTTTTCATGACCACCAGCATCGGCATCAGTCTCTATCCCGATGACGGCATCGACGCCGAGACGCTGATCAAGAACGCTGACACCGCGATGTATCAGGCCAAGGAGCAGGGGCGGGACAATTATCAACTCTTCAACGCCTTCATCAATGCCAAGGCGCTGCAGCGCATCGCGCTCGAACATGGGCTCCGCAAGGCGCTTGCGAATCAGGAGCTGGCCGTCTACTACCAGCCCATCTTCGATTTCCGAACAGGCCGGATCAGCGGCATGGAAGCTCTCCTGCGCTGGAACCACCCAACCCTGGGCATGATCCCGCCGGCGGTTTTCATTCCGCTGGCAGAAGCGATCGGCGTCATGATTCCGATCGGAACGTGGGCGTTGCGCACGGCCTGCGCGCAGGCGAAGGCATGGCACGATGCCGGCTTTCGCATGCTGTCGCTGGCCGTGAACCTTTCTGTCTGCCAACTGCAGCAGCCCGATCTCCTGCAGCGCGTTCGGGAAGTCCTCGAAGAGACCGGGTTGCCGGCGCGCATGCTCGAGCTGGAGATCACCGAAAGCAGCGCCATGCAGAATCCCGAAAACAGCGTCCGCACGTTGTACGAGATGAAGAAACTCGGCGTGCGGATTTCGCTGGATGACTTCGGGACGGGTCATTCTTCGCTCAGTTACCTGAAGCGATTCCCAATTGATACATTAAAAATTGATCAATCATTTGTCCACGATATTACGCACGATCCTGACACCGCCGCTATCGTCACCGCCATCATTGCCATGGCGCACAGCCTGCGGCTGAAGGTCATCGCCGAGGGCGTCGAGTTCACCGAGCAGTCGACCTTTCTCAAAAGGTACAGTTGCGATCAGATGCAGGGCTATCTGATCAAAGCACCTGTGCCCGTCGATCGCTTCACCGATCTTTTGGCGAAGGCGCAGACCCTCGGCGTCGAAACGAAAGAGCCGCAGAAAACGTGAGTTGCTAGGTTTCTGGGTTGTTGAGTTGCTGGGTCTACTCAGCAACCGAGCAACCGAGCAACCATGCTTTACATCGCACTACTCCGCGGCATCAATGTCGGCGGGCACAAGAAAGTCGCCATGTCCGATCTGGTCGCGCTCCTGAACGGCCTCGGCTTCGACGGCGCACGATCCCTGCTTCAAAGCGGCAATCTGCTCTTTCGGACGCATCGGAAGTCGCCCCCGCAGCTCGAACGTCTTCTCGAATCGGAGGTTCAGAAGAGGATCGGACTGGAAACCAGATTCTTCGTTCGGTCCGCGGACGAGTGGAAGAGCGTGATCGCCCAGAATCCGTTCGCGGACGAGGCGAAGCGAGATCCAGCGCACTTGCTCGTCATGTTTCTCGAAGGCGCGCCGAAAAATGTCGCGGCACTCCAGGACGCGATCAAAGGCCGCGAGATTGTCCGCGCCGGCGGCCGGCACCTTTACATCGTCTATCCCGATGGAATCGGAACATCAAAACTGACCCATGCCCTCATCGAGAAGACCTTAGGCATGCGCGCAACGGGCCGCAACTGGAACACCGTACTCAAACTCGGTCAGGGCGATTAGTGCCGTACGGCGTGCGTCCTTCCGGTCCCGATCACGATGGTGGTGCGCGTGATCGACACAGCGCCTGCCGCGTCGGTGCCCGTGAGCGTCACGGTGTACGTCCCAGGCGATAAATAGATGCGCTGTACAACCTGCCCCTTGACGGTGTCGTTTTCGAATTGCCACGAGAATTGATAAGGAGGAGTACCGCCGCTGGCGGCGGCCGTGAAAGTGACCGGTGTGAATAAAAGCGCAGCAGCCGGATTGGCCGCGGTCACGAAGAAGGGGCACGTCTTCACGAGATACGACTCGCTGCCTTCCTGGCGCGAGAGCACGCGTTCGATCGATGCGATGTAGCCGCCGCCCATGAATACGATCGGATAGGGAGCGAGAAGTCGACTGTGGCTTTGGTTAGGTGACAGAAACGTATCGCTGGCTGTCCCGGTCGGCGACGCAAACCTTCGGAGCCGAACGCTCGGGAACAACGGCCCGAACGAGTCGTTGTAGGTGAGCGTCCATTCCGAGAGCACCGGATTCCACTGAATGTGAAAAGGAAGGATGGCAACTCCCGATCCGGTCAGGAATGAAGAATCCGCCTTGATCCGATTCGCGGCCAGGTCGTATTGCGCGTAGCGGAGCTCCGTTCCAGTTGCGGTTGTGGCCGCAAAGACGATCAGGATGGAACTGCCGTCGGTCGCCAACCGCTCCACGCTCACATCAGTGCGCTCAGAGGCGACCGCAGATTTGAGCGCGCCGGACGGGGAGAAGATCGATAGCACGAGCGCACTTGCGTTTCGGATCCACGTTAAGGCGAAAGAACCGTCCGGCAGCGCGATGACCTGCGGCGTTACGGGCGCCGTGATGAAAGCGGATATCGCCGTGTCGGCGATCACCGCCCCCTCCTTCGAGACGACGGTCAGCCATAGTCCGCTGTCGACGCCGAGGGTCACCGTGCGCGCAATGCCATAAGCGTTGCGAACGGGAGACCATGCGAAGTCGAATTCATCCTCGGAGCTGGCGGGATGATTCAGGATCGGGACTGCCGCGCCGACCGGGTTCCCATTCGCATTGATGCGCTGCAGCGTGGGCACGTAACCGGTGGTCTGATAAAAGAGCCCAAATTCGCTGCCGTTCCAAATGAGACTCGTGGCGCCGTTCAGAGAGAGATCCACGATCGGGCGGTCGGCGATGAGCGGATTGAGATTGCCGTCGTAGGTCGCGAAGAAAATCGCCGAGGTGCCGATGGTGGTGTCACTCTTGGCCAGGCCGAGGATCGAGCCGGTCGACGCGATCGGTCCGGCGACGCGGCTTGGAAAAGCGGCGGGTTGCGTGATCACCTGTTCGGTTGTCACGCACTGTCCGTGAACGACGGCTGCGGTCAGCAGCAGAATGACGACCGCAGTCGCGCGAGACCAATTCCGCTCTCTCATCAACCCCATCCCCTGTTCGTGCTGCAGCTTCCGTCGAAAACGGAGTGGCAGTATAGCAAGGTGTGGTACCTTCGCCGCTGCCGATCGAATGGAACCTGCAGCGCAGCACAGCAGCCGGCGCTATCTGCTGACCCTCTCTCTCGGCGCCCTCGGCGTAGTGTACGGCGACATCGGCACCAGTCCCCTTTACGCCTTGCGCGAGTGTTTTCGTAGCGATCGCGGCGTTCTTCCGACGCCGCAGAATGTGATCGGAGTCCTCTCGCTCATCGTCTGGTCGCTCATCGTCATCATCTCGATCAAGTACCTGGCGCTGGTCATGCGCGCCGACAACCGCGGGGAGGGCGGCATCCTGGCGCTGATGTCGCTGGTCGGCACGCGCAGTGAGGAAGGAAGACGCCGCGTGATCCTGATTGCGCTGGGGCTCTTCGGTGCGGCGCTTCTGTATGGCGATGGAATGATTACGCCCGCGATCTCCGTGCTCAGCGCCATCGAAGGATTGGAAGTCGCGACGCCGGTCTTCTCGCCCTTCGTGGTGCCGATCACGGTCATCGTGCTGGTGGTCCTTTTCATCGTGCAGCGATTCGGCACCGCCTGGGTTGGCGCGTTGTTCGGACCGGTGATGCTGGTGTGGTTCGTCGTGATTGCGATTCTGGGCGTGATACACCTGGTGCGGGAAGTCCACGTCCTGGCGGCATTCAACCCGCTTCATGCCGTGCGATTTTTCAGCGACAACCACAAGCGGGGCTTCCTGGTTCTGGGCGCCGTCTTTCTCGCTGTCACGGGAGGCGAAGCGCTCTACGCCGACATGGGCCACTTCGGCGCGCGCCCGATCCGGCTGGCGTGGTTCGTGGTCGTCTTTCCAAGTCTCGTCCTCAACTACCTCGGGCAGGGCGCATTGCTGCTGCACAGTCCGAAGAGCACGGCCCATCCATTTTTCCTTCTGGCGCCGCGATGGGCTCAGTACCCGCTGGTCGCGCTGGCAACACTGGCGACGGTCATCGCATCGCAGGCTGTGATTTCGGGCGCCTATTCGTTGACGCGTCAGGCAGTGCAGCTCGGTTATGCACCGCGAATCGTGGTGAAGCACACTTCCGCGCGCGAGATCGGACAGATTTACATTCCGTCCATCAACTGGTTACTGATGTTCTCCGCAATCGGGCTGGTCGTGGCGTTCAAAGCGTCGACGAATCTCGCCGCAGCGTATGGAGTCGCGGTCACGGCGACGATGGCGATCACCACGGCGCTCCTTGCGGTTGTCGAGCGCGAGCTTTGGCACTGGAGCTGGGCCATGGTCCTGGCAGTCACAGTGCCTCTGCTCGCGATCGATCTTTCTTTTTTCGCGGCCAACATCGTGAAGATCCTCGAGGGAGGGTGGTTCCCATTATTAGTGGGCGTCGCAGTCTATACGTTGATGACGACGTGGCACACGGGTCGCACGATCCTCACGCAGCGATTGGCCGAGCAAGCACTCTCCGTCGACGATTTTCTTCGCGATTTGAAAAACAACGTCATTCCGCGCGTACCTGGGACGGCGATTTTCATGTCGCGATCGCGCAGCGGCATTCCGATCACGCTTCTTCATAATTTGAAGCACAACAAAGTCGTACACCAGAATGTCGTGCTGCTGCACATCGACGTCGCGGAGACAGCGCGCTTCGCCGAGGAGCAGAGGTACGAATGGGAGGAGCTGGGAAGCGGAGTCTATCGGCTGGTCATCCGCGTCGGATTTATCGAAGATCCCAACCTGCCCGAGCTGCTTTCGCGCGTTCGCGGTCCGCTCAAATTCCCGCCGATGATGACCAGCTACTTCCTCGGACGCGAGACTTTGATCGCGACCAATGCGCCCGGCATGGCGGTGTGGCGCGATGAGCTGTTCGTTTGGATGAATCGCAATGCCAGCAGCGCTTCGCATTATTTTGCCCTTCCGCCCAATCAGGTGATCGAGCTCGGCGCGCAGATCGAGATGTAATGGTGGAGAGACCAGAAGGCGATGAGACCAGGATCCGGCGTCTGCGCCGGATCGTGATCGGGAGAGCGCGCAACGTCAGCGATCCGGAGATCTTCCGTCACACATCGCTGATCGCATTTCTGGCGTGGGTCGGACTGGGCGCGGACGGACTCTCCTCATCCGCTTACGGTCCGGAAGAAGCCTACAAGGCGCTCGGACCTCACAGCCATCTGGCCATCATTCTGACCGCGATGACAGCGCTGACCATCGCCGTCATCTCCACCGCCTACGCGAATCTGATCGAGCACTTCCCGGGCGGCGGCGGCGGTTACCTGGTCGCGACAAAGCTTCTTGGAAATCGCGTCGGCGTCGTTTCGGGATGCGCGCTGCTGGTCGACTACATGTTGACGATCACCGTTTCGATCGCCAGCGGGTGCGATCAGATCTGGTCGTTTCTTCCGCCCGATGCGGTGCACTACAAACTGTGGGCTGAAATCGTCGTGATCGCGTTTCTGGTCATCCTGAATCTGCGCGGCGTGAAGGAATCCGTCAACTTCCTGGCGCCGATTTTTGTGGCCTTCGTGGTCATGCACGTTTTCCTGATCGTTTACGCCATCGGGACCAAATTCGGTGCCATGCCGCAGATCTTCAGCGGCGCAACGCGCGACTTTCGCGCCACGGCGCATCAACTCGGATGGCTGCCCTTGATGCTGCTGATTCTGCGGGCGTATTCGATGGGTGGCGGCACCTACACCGGAATCGAGGCGGTTTCGAACGGCGTCGCGATTCTCCGCGAACCGCGCGTGCAGACCGCCAAGAAGACCATGGCCATGATGGCGATATCGCTGGCCTTCACGGCCGGCGGAATCATGTTCGGGTATCTGCTGACGGATTCGCATCCGATCCCCGGCAGAACCATGAACGCAGTGCTGCTGCAAAACCTCTTCGGCGGTTGGCGGATCGGCATCGTGATCGTCGTCTTCACGTTGATCACCGAAGCGGCCCTGCTCTTCGTGGCCGCGCAGACAGGATTCCTCGATGGTCCCAGGATTCTGTCGAACATGGCCATCGACTCGTGGATGCCCCACCGGTTCTCACAACTCTCCGATCGCCTCGTGACTCAGGATGGCATCCTGGTGATGGGTCTGGCCGGACTGGCTGCGCTTCTCTACACGAAAGGCGACGTGACCACGCTGGTCGTGATGTACTCGATCAACGTCTTCATCACCTTCTCGCTCTCGCTCCTCGGCATGTCCAAGCATTTCATTCAGGACCGCGGTCGGGAGCCGAAATGGAAGAGCAGACTCGCGATTCACGGGATCGGCTTCGTGATGTGCGTCTCGATCCTGCTAGTGACGCTGTTCGAGAAATTCAGGCAGGGCGGCTGGATCACGATCGTCATCACCGGAGTTTTGATCATGATCGCCTTTTCCATTCACAAGCATTACGACACTGTCCGCAGCGGACTAAAGAGCCTCGACGACGTTCTGACCGACCTGCCGCCCGCGGCGGGCGCCGAGGCCAGCAAGCAGCTCGACAAAAGCGCGCCGACGGCCGTGATCATGGTCAAGTCCTTCTCCGGTTTCGGCATTCACGAAGTGCTGTCCATTCATCGGCTGTTTCCGCGCATGTTCAAGAGTTTCATCTTCGTCAGCGCGGCAGTCGTCGACTCGGGCACGTTCAAGGGCTCGCAGGAAATGGAGCGCCTCGAGGCCGAGACTCGCGGCAATCTCGAAAAATACGTGGCGTGGGCGCGCGGCCAGGGAATGGCCGCCGACTACCGGTTCGCGGTCGGAACGGAGGCGGTCGACAGCATCACCGAAATCTGCAAACAGATCGCGGAGGAATATCCGCGCGCGATCTTTTTCATGGGCCGGCTGATCTTCCGCGAAGAGAAGTGGTACTACCGGCTCTTGCACAACGAAACGCCCAACGCCATCCAGCGGCGGCTGCAGTTCGACGGACTGCAGGCAATCGTGCTGCCCATCCGCGTCTTGCAGAGCTAAGCTGGGTGCCGCGCCTACAGTTTTCACCTTTTTCTTCAGGTTGTGGAATATCTCCAAGCCGCGTGGAAAAAAGTGAAAACTGTAGGCGCGGCACCCTCTGGAATAACGTTCGCTGAATGAGCCGTTTGGGGTTCGCGCATGCAGGCAACAAGTCTCAGGAAAGGCATGGTCGTCCTGTTCAGCGGCGACCTGTGCAAAGTCCTGGAGTTCCATCACCACACGCCCGGAAATCTCCGCGCGATGGTACAGGTCAAGCTGCGCAATCTGCGCACCGGCAACCAGTTCGAGCACCGGTTCCGCTCGCAGGATGAAGTCGAGCAGGCGTACATCAACCAGCACGAGATGGAGTACCTCTACTCCGACGGCCATGCGCATCACTTCATGAATACCGAGAATTACGAGCAGGTCGAGATGTCCCCCGACGATCTCGGCGACTCGGCCTCGTGGCTCGCGCCGGGCGTCAAGCTGCAGGTGCAGTTTTACGAGGGACGGCCGATCGGCGTCGAATTACCGAAGACGGTCAAGGCCAAAATCGTCGAGACCACGCCGATGATGCGCGGCGCGACAGCGTCGTCATCCTACAAACCGGCCACCCTCGCGAACGGTGTCGTGGTGCAGGTTCCGCCATTCGTCAACGAAGGCGAAGAGATCATCGTCGACCCCAGCGACAATCGATATATCGAACGCGCGCATTGATTGGCTTCAGTCCACTTTCTCTGTCCGAAATGTGACGCGCGACTGGCGCGCGAATCGGGCCAGACAGCGCGGCCATGCGAGCGATGTGGTACCGCGAATTCCGTTGTCGCGCCTCCGCCTGACGCGATCATCGAGCAGTGCGCCGCCTGCGGCCACGATCAGCTCTACGTTCAAAAGGATTTCAACCGTAAGACCGGCATCGCGCTGGTGGTCCTCGGATCGATCTTCGTGCCGTGGACCTATGGCCTCTCGCTGCTCGGCGTCACGATTCTCGATTACGTCGTGTGGCGGCTGGTGAAGAACGTCATCGTCTGCTACCGATGTCAGGCCGTGCATCGCGGATATCCAGCGAATCCCGACATCAAAGCATTCGATCTGGTGACGCACGATCGGCACGTTTACGGAGCCGCACCGCCGGGGGCGGAGGAAGGGCGGTGATATCCTCACGCCCGTGAATCGTTATCCGCAGGAAGCGGTCCTGCGCGACGGACGCAGAGTTCTGCTGCGACCTTTCACCGAGAGAGACGTCACTCCCCTCACCGAATTTTTTCAGCGACTGCCCATCGATTACCGCCGCTTCGCCTGGGATCCGGTCGAGAATCGCGCGCTGATCGAGCAGTGGGGGCGCGACATCGATTACGCGAAGACACTTCCGATTCTCGCGTTCGACGGAAATCGCGTCGTTGCCGATGCCACGCTGCATCGCCGCCATGGCGGACCACTGCGGCTGGTAGGAAGAATTCGATGGATGCTCGATCCGCAATTCCGCGGCGTCGGACTCGGCACCGCCATGGTCAATCACTTCATCGATATCGCGCGGGAACGCGGCCTTCGACACCTCAACTGCATGGTGATCTCCGACCTCGAAGCGGATGCAGTCAAAACACTTCGGGAACTCGGCTTCGAATCGTTCGTCATTCCTAACTACGGGACTGACCCCGACGGCAACCAACACGACATGACCGATCTCGTGCTCCGGCTATGATCGCCGCTTTTCTTTTAGCCGCGACGGTTCAATTCGATCATCTCTGGATCGTCGTCTCGCGCGACGCCCCCGAACGCGTGGCGCTCGAGAAAGCCGGATTCCGAATCGCGCCGGCCGTCAACAAACACGAAGGGCAAGGGACCGCATCGATCACCCTCGAATTCCAGAATTCTTTTCTGGAGCTGACGTGGCCTGATCCAACCGTCTCGGTCAGCCCGGGTCTGGAGCGCGGCGCGGAAAAGTTCCGGCAGCGCATGTTGTGGCGCACCAGCGGATGGTGCCCGATCGGCATCGTGATGCATCGCCTGTCAAACGATCCCCTTCCGTTTGCAACCTGGTCGATCAGTCCCCCCTGGATGCAGCCGGGAACTGCGATGGAGATGCTCATGCCTCGCGACGACACCAGGAGTCCTTCGCTCTCCATCCATCCGCCGTCCGTCGATCAGGCAAAATTCGCCACGGCGCATCCGATCGGCGTCAAGCGCATCACCGACATCCGACTGATTTCGCCGCGGGGCTACCAGCCCATCGAAGCCCTGGCGTACGTGCAGCAGCAGGGTGTGCTCAAACTCGATTCCGGTGAGGCGTGGGCGGTCGAGGTGACCTTCGACAAAGGATTGCAGCGCAAGAGCAAGGACTTCCGGCCCGACCTTCCGCTGCTGATTCGCTTTTGATGCAGGGTCTGTTGGGCTGCGCCTTCCATCTTTTGATCGTTGCCGGCGCGCTGGCGCTGCTGGCCCTTGGCGTTTCGATGATTCGCCGCGATGCGAAGCACGGAACATCGGGCACTCTCAGCGCCGCCGCGTTGGAGCTTCAATCGCTGCTGGAGCCGCCCAGGAAGAAGGTGGTCGAAGCGCAACACGAGCTCGAAGAAGTCGATGAACGCGACGAAGCTACACCGGGAGGTGAACCGTCGCCGACAACCACCCGCCCAACACCTCGCCAATGACGACCGCCACGACATCGACGTAGAGAATTCCGGTGGCGGCCATCGTCGATCGAATCTTCACCGTACCCCAGATCATGGGATAGAGCGCCAGCGGCCCCGCCAACCCCCACCCGGCGCGCATCCAGAAAAAGATCCCTTGCCGGATCGCCACTGCTGCCCACACGCCCGGGACGATCAACGCGCAGCCGACCACGATCGTTCGAACAACAACAGTCGCGAGCGTCGCGATGGTCAGGCGCTTCAGCGGATCGATGCTCATGCCCCGCACGACCAGGTACCAATGCCCGAGGAGCATGGCCAGGTTGACGCTGCCTAACAGCGCCATGCTCGAGACCGCGCCGGCGACGCTCCACGGCCATGACGCGGCAGTTGCGTTCCGCCACGTCCAAACAGCATCGCCGAAGTAGGCAACGCCGAGGAGTGCTGCCGGCACGCGAAAAATGAGGCGCTTCGGGTAACGCAACGTCGCGTAGACGACAACGGTGAGGCCGACCAGAACTGCATCCATCGGATCCCAGCGCGCGACGGATGCGCACAGAACCAGCACGCCGCTGACGATCAGGATCAGCCGATAAAACTTGACGCCTGCGCTGCGGCGTCCGACCAGCGGCAGGAAAAGATAGAGACCGGCAGCGAGATCTACGAGGAACAGGGACAGCAGCAACTACCGCACCGCCTCGCTTGCCCGCACGAAACGAAATCCCTGCCGCTTGAGGACGGGAACCTCGGAGGTCAGCACGCGCACCGTGGCAGGGTACATGTGGCCGATGCCGATCGCCACTCCATGCGCGTCGGCTTCGCGCGCCAGCGCGCGGAGCTGCTGACGAACAGCTGTCTCGTTGGGCACATCGTCGAGAAATACATTTCGCGACGCCGTCCGGACCCGTCGCTCGCGCGCCACAGCCGCGGCCACCGATGATCCGGTCGTGCGCGAATCGACGAAGTACATCCCCGCCGGCAGCGCGTCGAGAACAGATTCCATGACGCGACGATCGGCGGTCGCGCGCGATCCCATGTGATTGTTCACTCCCCGTGCATACGGCACCGCCTGCAATCCGGCCGCGGTCGTCCTGGTGATTTCGTCGTCTGACATCGATGTCAGCACCGCCCCCTCTCCCGGCGAAACGCGCGGAAACTGCTCCGGCTCCATGGGCAGATGACACAGGACTTCGAATCCGCGGTCGTGAAGAAGATTCGCATCTTCGAGAGCTCGGCGCGCGTTGGGGAGAATCGAAAAATTGATGTTCGGGTCGATGCGCATCGCCGCGTCGATGGGCTGATGATCGAAGCCGACGTCGTCGATGATCAGCACGATCTTCCCGCGAGTTCTCGGTTGTCGGTTCTCAGTTCTCCGGGGACGGGCGGGGCTGAGAACTGAGAACCGAGAAGTGAGAACGGGACGACTCTGCGCGATGAAGATGCCGATCAGGATCGCCAAAAGACCGACGACCGGAATCAGCATCAGGAGCGCGATGGTGCGGAACGACTTCTGCCGCGGCGAGATTCTGCGTCTCCCCTCCCAACCGGCCATGGGCAGATTAATTTTCGCATAAACGGCCCGCCGTGGTACCCTTCGCCCCCCACACGAGGCCGCCATCCTCCGCGCGGCCGCTCCGAATTTCCCCCGCACCACAAAAAAACAAGCATGCCTACATTGATGTTTCTCTTTGCAGTGATTCCAATGTCGCGCGTCATCAGTGTGACCGACAGTAGAACGATGGTGGTCGCTTGCGAAGGCCGACGCGCATCAGTCTCGCTCGCAGGCGTCGCTGTGCCTGCTGCCGAGGAAGCCGCGGCCGTCGAGCATCTCCGTCGACTCGTGGATGGAACGTGGGTCTACGTCGAGGAAGGAAGCGTCTATCGGTCGCCGGACGGCTTGTTCATCAACGGCGAGATGCAGCGGCACGCCTGGCGGACCTCCTCCAACATGCGTTACCTCGGTCCGGCAGATCCCGGCCCGCGCGCGGCAGCACCGTCGTCTGCTACACGGCCAGCGCCCGGCAAATCCGCGTCACCGTCAGGATCCCGACGACGCGCTCCTGCTCGACGATCTCCAACTCCGTACCTGCGGTGAGTTGCAGCAGGTCCGCCGGCTCCTCGATCTCGACGACCACTCGCCCAGCCTGGCCCGGCGCGATGATGGGCGGACCTTCGATGAAGCGCATCAGCATCGAGCCGACGTTGGGCCGATACGAACCTTCGCGCGGTGCGATCGGCTTCTCGCGGCCTCCGGCATCGGTGGGCAGAAGGAGAACAACTGCCTCGAGAAAATTGCCCATTGCTGACCATGATAGCGCGCGGCAGCGGAGTTAAACTGAATGAATGTCTTCTACCCCCAAGGAGGTCCGTCGCCCCTTTTCGGGCGTGACGCCGCGATCGAGCGTCGACAATCTGCTCCGCACCGCGCAGCAGCATCACGTGCAGCTCAGCGTCATGGCCGACACCAAAGCTAGCATCCTGATCACGATCTCGTCGATCGTGATGACGATCGCGCTGAGCCGCGCCAGCGATCCGCAACTCAGGCCCGCCCTCCTGACGCTGGCGGCGGCGTGCCTGATCTCGCTCCTGCTCGCGATCATCGCAGTGCTGCCGACGTTCGCGCGATCGAAACGCTCGCCAGACCGCAACATCCTCTTCTTCGGCCATTTCGCGCAGATGACCGACGAGGAATACCGCGACGAGATGGAGCACATCCTCTCCTCCGACGCTCTGGTCTACGAAAGCGCCGTCCGCGATATCCACTCCCTCGGCGTCTACCTGTACAAGAAAAAATATCGCTTCCTGCGATTCGCGTACGTCGCGCTGCTGTTCGGATTCACCCTCGCCACAGTCGTCGAGGCCTGGTTCTACTGGCGGACCTGACACGCATCACCGGCGCCGAACTCTGAAACGCGATCCGCTCCAGATGAGATCGTACAAATGCCGGCCACCGTTGTTGTCTGTTGCTCGTACGCCAATGGCGGTTCTGGTGCGCGGAAGCTCGTAGAACTTTTCTTCTCCACACGGTTCGCTCGGCAAAACGGACTTGGTCATATCCACGAGATGACCGCCGCTGTACGCGTACGCTTTCAAACTATTGCATCCTCCCTCTTCGTCTTCCTGAAAAAGGACGACAATCCTCCCAGCGTCGGCTTTTTTGTACAAGGCCAGCCAAATGCTGAACTGCGAGCCGTCACCGACGACGTGAAGGTAGCCATGTTCGTTGTCGACGATCGCACCGCGGTTAGGATCGAGCAGATCTTTGCGGGGAGCGTCGAAGTAGTCATCCGGAAGAAGAAAGTAGAAGTCGAGGACCGTGCGCGGCGCTCGTGCCGCCAGTGCAGAAACGGCCGCCAAACAGACGTAAACGGCGAGAATGAAGGTCGGCCTAATCACGCACTTGGGCGCCGAATGTATCGCAGTCCTCGATGCGGCCGGACTCGAGCCCGCGGCGGAACCACATCGCGCGCTGACGCGATGAGCCGTGCGTGAACGAATCGGGGTTGACTCGCTTGCCGGCCATGCGCTGCATGCGATCGTCGCCGACGGATGCCGCGGCGTTCAGACCTTCTTCAATGTCGCCGCTCTCGAGAATGTTGCGCTGGGCGGTCGAATGACCCCAGATTCCCGCGAAGCAGTCCGCCTGCAGCTCGAGGGCCACCGAATCGGCGCGCGACCGCCGCACGATGCCGAGGAGTTTCTGGACGTGATGGCCGATCTCGTGCGTGATCACGTAGGCCTGCGCGAAGTCGCCGGTGGCGGCAAACCGATCGCGCATTTCATCGAAGAACGCAAGGTCGACATACACCTTTTCGTCGACGGGGCAGTAAAACGGCCCCGATGCCGACTGCGCAAATCCGCAGCCAGAGCTGGTCGCATCGCGAAAAAGAACCAGCTTCGCGTGGCGGTATCGATCCCCCAGAATCCTTTCCCAGGTCGCTTGCGCGTCGTCGAGGACGAACGACACGAATTGCACTTCGCGGCTCTCCTCCGGGGTTTGTTCGACGGGACGGCTCTCTGTCGTCGCCGATGGTGCACTCTCGAAAATCGCGAAAAAGTTCTTTCCGAAGATGAGGCTCAGAACGAGGAGAACAATCGCCCCGCCGATCCCGATGGGCATGCCGCCGAATCCGAATCCGCCACCGCCGCGGCGATCCTCAATGTCGGAACTTTCACCGCCGGGGGTCCAGCGCATGGCGGCAAACGAAGCACGTTCGACGCCAATTTCAGCGCGGCTTGCGCAGATCGAACACGAAGCCGCGGGCGGGCGGTTTGGCAATGCGCTTGGTGGCCTGCTTCATGGCCTCGAGCACATACAGAATGCGGAGGACATCGAAGCGATCATTGACCGCGCTCGATCGTTTGAGAATCTCCGCGGACGTCAAACCCCTCTTGCCGCCGAACCGGCGCTGTACCGATTCCACGGCCCTTCGCGTCACGAGATTGAAATTGCCGGCCAGCGGGCCCGATTGCGTGATGAGGATGAAGTGCTTCTTAGTTCCGAGGACGATATAGGTGCGACGGAGGCCGGGCACCTGGCCGATGAACTCCGCGTCACGGAACTCACCTAACAGCGCTTTGGCCTTCATGATTCGCCCAAATCTTACTGCACTTTCTGCAGCAGGCGGATCTCGCTGTTGCTGCACACGACCCGGTATCCGATGACGCGCCGCACCTGCGCGCCCCGCCAGATCACGACCGCGTCGGGGGGGCGGGGCGGGAGGGCGGGACGGTAGGCGAGGGGAAAATCGGGAAGGCGCGCCTCGTAGTCGTCGAGATCGACGACATCCGTTTGCAGACCGAAATAGCCGGTGAGATGCAGCGTCGGCGTGACCTGCGGTGTCTGGTTCGACGGTGGGAAAAGAGTCTGAATGGTGCTGTGGGGCCGGATCAGCGGCGCACATTTCACGATCTCGCCGATGTAGCGATTGAGCTTCGCGATTTGAATCGACGTCATGCCGATATGGGCGGCGATCGCGATGAGAAACAGCGCCGTCGCGATCGCGGGCCGCGGCAACGCGATCCACGCCGGCAGCGTGAGAATCGCGAGGAACAGAAGTCTCTCGTTGATCCAACCCGCCTGCAGTTGCTGCCCGCCCGCCGAGTAGCCCCACGGCATCACGAAGTAGGCGATGAAGAGCGCGGCAGAGACCAGTACCATTGGACGGGCTGAAGCCCGTCCCCACACCACTCCCAGCGCTACCAGCGCGAGTACGAGGTACGAAATCGCGATGTGCCCGGCCGCGAAAAATGACGGCAGTTGACGGAGGTGCCACAGAAGGGAGCGAAACAACGGCTGCCCTCCGGTCCGCGCAACTGCGTCGAGGATGAACAGCACGACCGCCGGCGCGAGCTCCCCCAGGACGCGCCATCGACGCTCGGTCGCCGCAAGGATGGCAATCGCCATCAGCGTCGCGGCGAACGCGAGTCCATGGCTGAGATAAATCGCGATGAGCAGCGCATACAGCGCATACAGATAGCGCGCCTTGCGCCGCCGCCACCAGAATCCGATGGTGAAGATGAACAGCGCCGCGCCGACGATGAAGTTGAAGAAGCCCATGAACAGGATGTAGCTGAACGCCAGCAGCACGCCCAGGAGCGCGGTGGCGTCAGCGGCGGCCTTGAAGGATTTTTGAAGATAGATGACCGCTGCCGGAATGCAGATCACGCAAATCGAGAGCACGATCTGCTGGACGATCAGCGGCGGAAAGATCCGCATCAGGGCCGCCATCGCGACATAGGTGGTCCAGTTTGGAAAAAGATGTGTATTTAATATTAAATATTCTCGTATAACAATGTTCGCGCGATCGAAGTAGTGCGCCAGGACGAACGCGTTGTAGAGATGGCTCGGCCCGTCCTGCGTCGGAAAAAATCGGAACAACCAGATCGGAACGAGTGCGGCGGCGGTCGCCAACGCGCAAAGGCGTTCGACGGCGCTCCGGCCGCCGAGGGCGGCGGCGCCCCACATCAGATCTCGCCGCTCGCGGACGGATAGTCTTCAGCGCGAATGAGGATGTCGCGCGGCTTGCTCCCCTGCGAGGGACCGACGACTCCGTGCGCTTCCATGATCTCGATGAGGCGCGCCGCGCGCGAATATCCGAGCTTCAGGCGGCGCTGCAGATACGAGGCCGATGCCTGCCCGGTCGACAACACCACCCGAACGGCGTCGTCGTACTTCGGATCGTCGAGATACTCGATGCCATCGGCGGCCGTTTTCTGTTCCAGGACCTTGGTGATCTCCTCGAGGAATTTCGGCTCGCCCTGATTCTTCTTCACGAAGTCGACGACCTCGTTGATCTCGCCTTCCGAAACGTAGGCGCCATGAATGCGGCGGAGGCGCGCCGTTCCGGGCGGGAGGAACAGCATGTCGCCCGATCCGAGGAGTTTTTCGGCGCCCTGGGTGTCGAGGATGGTGCGCGAGTCGACCCGCGAGGCCACCTGATACGCGATGCGCGAGGGGAAATTCGCTTTGATGACTCCGGTGATGACATCGACCGATGGACGCTGCGTCGCGACGATGAGGTGAATCCCGACCGCGCGCGCTTTTTGCGCCAGTCGCGTCACGGAATCTTCGACGTCTTTTGGCGCGATCATCATCAGGTCCGCGAATTCGTCGATGATGATGACGATGTAATGCATGGCCTCCGGCGTGGGCGTGTGGTCGTCAGGTCCCGCCTTTCGCGCGCGGCGGTGCGCTTCCGGATCCTTCAGCAGCGCGTTGTATTGATCGATGTTGCGCACCCCGCACTCGGCGAGCGTGCGATAGCGATTCTCCATCTCCGCCACTGCCCAGATCAGCGCGTTGGAGGCCAGCTTCGGATCGGTGACGATCGGATGCAGCAGATGCGGGATGTCTTCGTAAATTTTCAGCTCGACCATCTTGGGATCGATCATCAGCATGCGCAGCTGTCGCGGCAGCGCTTTATAAAGCAGCGACACGATCATCGAGTTGAGGCCGACGGATTTGCCCGCGCCGGTCGCGCCGGCGACCAGAAGATGCGGCATGCGGCCGAGGTCCGTGACGGTCGGTTCACCATGAATGTCTTTTCCGAGGGCCAGCGTCAGAAGCGACGACGATTGCGAGAATGTCTCGGTGTCGACGACGTCGCGCAGCGTGATGAGATCGCGCTTGCGATTCGGAACTTCGATCCCGACCGTGGACGATCCCGAGATGCGCTCGATGCGGATGGACTCCGCCTTCAATGCCAGCGCCAGATCGTCGCCGAGGTTCACGACGCGTGCGTACTTCACGCCGGCGGACGGCTTGAACTCGAAGGTCGTGACGACCGGACCAGGATGGTACGCGGTCACTTCGCCTTCGACCGCGAACTCGCGGCATCGCTCTTCGATCAGGCGGCCGATCTCGAGATATTTCTTGTGAACCTCATCGTTGATCTGATCCTGTTTTGCGCCCACAGCCAGCAGGTTCACGGGCGGTAATTCTTCGTTGCCCAGACGGACATCGCGCCTGGCAGGCTTGGTGAGCCTCGTGGCCGGACGTGAAATGAGGACTTTAGGCCGCGGTTCGGGTTCCTCGAAATCTGGGGGTTCTTCGTGCGCATAAAGCTCAAACGGATCCGGCCTCTCTTGTTGCGCCAGCGCCTCGGCCGCCTTGCGAAGATCGGCCTTTGTCACTTTGCGGATTTGAAAACGTCCCGCCCCCTTCACCTCGCGCACGAGTGGGCCGGAGTCTTCCCGATGTGGTGTTTCATCGATTTCGACAAGCCGCAGCGCGTGCTTGCGGACGATGGCTTCCTTCATCTTTTCCTTGCGCCGGCGCTCGGTCAGCCGGGCCCACTGCAGCGAGAGCGTGCGACTGAGGCCGACGAGATTCTCTTTGATTGCCATGAAGATCGCGGCCAGGCTGATGCGCGTCGAAAGAAGAATTCCAACCAGCAGCATCGTTCCGAACAGAATCGCCGCGCCCCCACCATTGAGATTCGTTGTCGCGGCTTGATCGATTTCCTGTCCGAGGTAACCGCCGGAGGCAATGAGCGCACCGCGGAGCCACACTTTGCCGAACGTCAAATCGAGAAGTGGCGGAACTGAGATCAGCAACGTGACCCAGCCGAAGGCTTTCGTCTGAACGTACTCGACCTCGCTCCCCCAGAAGCGCTGCCAGCCGATGACCAGCATCCCGAGCGGAAAAAGAAGGCTCGCGAAGCCAAAGAATCCGACGAAGATCCACGCGCCAGTCGCGCCGTAATATCCGATGGCGTTCGAAATCGCGTTATTGGTAGAGGTGTAGAACGCCGAAGAGTCCTCGGGGTGATAGGTGATCAAAGCGGCGCCGAGACTGAGGCCCGCTGCCAGGATGACAATCCCGATCAGCTCTCCGCCGCGCCTGCTTTTCGCGAAATGCAGGATCTCCATCACACCCGCCACGTTGTGCGCAGTCAACAGCTTAGCAGAAAAAACGAAGCTAGTAGCGGGGGCCGGTGTCCGGCGGAGCAGTCGCGACCTGGATCGAAAAGTCACCGGTCATGGAGTTGTGTCCCGTTCCGCACGACGAATTGACGCAGAAATACTGATACGTGCCTTTCTTGGTCACAGTCCACGTCTTGTCGATGACATCGCCGGGATTGAAAATCGCCGGCGGTATGACAACTGCGCCGATTGGATCGATGAGCTCGAATCCATGAGTCGAGTCACGCACCGTGATGTGAAACGTGACCGTGTCGCCCACGTTGAGATCGAGCAACTTGATCTCCGGTGTGATCGTGATGACGAAGCTCGCCAGAGAGACGTTGTAGGTCTTGCTGTTTGGCGTGGCCGGAGTGAACGGAGGGCCTCCGCTGTCGGCCGCGCCGGCGATGTACGTTCCGGCGTTGTTGAGATTGTCGATCACCGATCCATACGCGAGGATCGGCTGATCGGAGGAGAACGTCATCCACGTGTCGCTCAGGTCGGCCGTCGAGCCGAGCCCGAACGCCGCCATGCCCGAGGGTCCAATCACACCGAAAGGCTGCAGCACCTGGTTGAACGGCTGTCCGACGAGATTGTTGTTCTTGTCGTAAATGCGCCACGTGACGTTGGCGGCCACATTGTTCGGATTCACCACACCGACGTTCGTGCGAAACGTTCGCGCCTGTCCCTGCGTGCCGTTCGCCTTCATCTGCACGATGACGCCCTGCTTCATCGCGGCAGTCTGATCGACGCCGGCCACGAACTGTCCGGTCGTGCTGCCATCGGAAGCCGTCGCATAGACGCGCTGCGTCGCGACGAAATCATCAGGAGAGCTCAATCGAATTCCACCGAGACCGGTTGCACCGAACAGCGAGGTCACGACATCGTCGTACACGGCCATCGACCTCTTCGGCACGGTGATGGTTTTGGCCTGGACATTCGAGTTGTCGACGTTGTTGAGGGGCAGCAGATACGCCTGGATCTGGATGTCTTTCGTCGTCGACGGATTGAAGATGCGCATGTCCGTCCGGAACACGCCGACGCTTCCTCCAATGCTGAGATAAACGTCCTTTGCAAAGGCGGAAGTTGCAAAAGCAAATAAAAAGACCAAAAGCGCATGCCGCGAACGCATGGGTAACCCTCCCTGACCCGCGAAGAATGGTCCTCGGCGTGCCACCCGGTGTGTGACGTGGATCACACTTTCGGAAATGTCATCACCACCGTGTCGGGTAGGAACCGAGCACCCGGACCATCTCGGCGAGCTCATGAAGACTGTCGAGCGCCCGCGCGACGTTCGGCTCGTCGCGCTTTCCAATGAAATCGAGATAGAAGGCGTACTCCCACGGTTTCCCTTCGATCGGTCGCGACTCGATCTTGGCGAGATCGATCTCGAAGATCGCAAATGCGCCCAGCGCCCGGAACAGCGCGCCGGGTTTGTTGGCGACACGAAACACGATCGAGGTTTTCCATCGGCGGGCGGTTTCGCGCGGCGTGATTGTCTCCGAGGTGCCTTGCGGCGTGAGCAGGAAGAATCGCGTGTAGTTCTGCGCGTTGTCTTCGATGCTTTCGAGAAGGACGCGTCCGAGATAGATCTCGGCAGCTGCCGCCGACGCGATTGCGCCCTCGTCGGCGCGGCCACGGTCCATCACGAGCCGGACTGCGCCGGCAGTGTCGTGGACCGCGATCGGCTCGAGATGCGGATTCGCTGTGAAGAAACGCGTGCATTGCGCCAGCGCAACCGGATGCGAATAGACGCGCCGGATGTCCTGAAGCGTGACGGCGGGCGGCGCGATGAGATTGTGCACGATGCGCATGCTGGTCTCCCCCGCGATTGCCAGCTCTGATTGCAGCAACAAATCGTAGTTCCGGTGAATCGAGCCGGCGAGGCTGTTCTCGATCGGTGCGATGCAGCAGTCGGCGTTTCCCGCGCCAACCGAGGCGAACATGTCCTCAAACGACCGGCATGGAACTCCGATGATGTCGGCGCCGAGGAGCCGTCGGGCGGCGTTTTCGCTGAATGCTCCCGCTTCACCTTGATAAGCAACTCGCATCGTTTCCTCCTGAAAACAAAAAGACCCGCGTCCCTTTCAGGAGCGGGCCTTGCTTTTTTATGGGATCGTCGCTTACACGGTCACCGAGCCCGCTCTGGTCGAGCTAAAAAACGAGAAAAATCGGAGCGAGCGGTGAACCATGCGGCGGCGATTATACCTCGTCATCCTGACCGTGAGCGAAGCGGCTCTGCGATGGCCGTGTCCGTCATCCGAAAAAAACCTTCAACGAGCAGCTCGCCGGCCCCGCGAAGCGAGCGTCAGCAGGACTCCCCCGCCAATCAGGACGACACTGATGATCGGATCGACTTTTTTCTGATCCGTCGTTTCGACGCCGACGGAGAGCGGGCCGGCCTTCATGCTGTGTTTCTCGCGCACTGGAAATGGGACGAACAGAGATGCCACGCCCATTACGATCAGAATGACGCCGAGAATGAATAGAGCCTTCATGATTCAGAAGAGCGCCGGTTCCTGGTACGTCCCGAACACCGCGCGGAAGGCGTCGGAGATTTCGCCCACGGTCGCGTAGGCTCTGACGGCATCGATGATCAGCGGCATGGTGTTGGCCTTCGGATCGGCGGCGGCGTTGCGAAGCCGCTCCAGCGATTGCTCGACGGCGCGAGGATCACGCGACTTTTTCACGCGATCCAGCGACGCCAACTGCTCACCGGTCACCGATTCGTCGATGTAGAGTACCTCGTACCGGTCATCGTGATCCATCTGGAAGGCATTGACTCCGACCACAACTTTCTCGCCCGAATCGATCGCGCGCTGATACTGGTATGCCGCATCCCAGATTTCGCGCTGTGGAAACCCGGCTTCGATCGCTTCGACCATTCCGCCGAAGCGATCGATCTTCTCGAAATAGTCGAAGCAGCCTTGCTCCATCCGATCAGTGAGCTCTTCGATGAAAAATGAGCCTCCCAGAGGGTCGACGGTGTTGATGACGCCGGATTCGTTCGCCAGGATCTGCTGCGTGCGCAGAGCAATACGGGCGGCCTTTTCGGTCGGCAGCGCGAGCGTCTCATCGAGCGAGTTCGTGTGCAGCGACTGCGTTCCGCCTAACACGGCCGCCAACGCCTGAATGGCAACGCGGACGATGTTGTTGTAAGGCTGCTGGGCCGTCAGCGAGCAGCCGGCGGTCTGGGTGTGAAAGCGCAGCATCCAGGACCGCGGATCCTTCGCGCCCACCCGATCGCGCATGACCTTCGCCCACACCCGGCGGGCGGCGCGGAACTTGGCGACTTCTTCGAACAGATCGTTGTGCGAGTTGAAAAAGAACGACAGTCGCGGCGCGAAATCGTCGACCTCCAGACCTGCGCGAATTCCGTATTCGACGTACTCCAATCCGTCCCGCAGAGTGAACGCCAGCTCCTGCATGGCCGTCGAGCCGGCCTCGCGAATGTGATAGCCGCTGATGGAGATGGTGTTGTACTTCGGGACGTTGTCAGCGCAGAACTTGAAGATGTCGGTGATGAGCCGCATCGAGGGGCGCGGCGGAAAGATGTACTCCTTCTGCGCGATGTACTCCTTGAGGATGTCGTTCTGCAGCGTGCCCGAGATTTTTTTCCAGTCCGCCCCTTGCTTCTCCGCCACGGCGAGATACATCGCCAGCAGAATCGGCGCGGTGGAGTTGATCGTCATCGAGACCGTGACGTCCTCGAGGTTGATGCCGTCGAAGATGGTCTCCATGTCGGCCAGTGTGTCGACCGCCACGCCGCATTTGCCGACCTCGCCGGCGCTGTGCGCGTGATCGGAATCGTAGCCGTAGAGCGTGGGCAGATGGAACGCCGTCGAAAGTCCGGTCTGGCCGTGCTCCATCAGATAGTGGAACCGCTCGTTGGTCTGCTTCGGCGTTCCGAAGCCCGCGAACTGCCGCATCGTCCACAGCTTTCCTCGGTACCCGCTCGGATGGATGCCTCGCGTGAACGGAAATTGTCCGGGAAACGAAAGATCGCGCTGAAACTCGACATCCGCGATGTCGGTGGGCGTGGCCAGCGGATTCACTTCCATGCTGCTGACAGTGGTGAAGTCTTTCTTCCACGGTCCGCGTTTGGCGACGACGGGGTCATAGACCTCGCGGCGCCATCGGGCCGCGTCGTTGCGAATCGCGCGGAGCGCGTCGGGCGAGAATAGCGAAAGCTGCTGGTCCTCTCCGGGTGGTGGAAGCACCGCCGTCTTCTGCGGTTCAGCTTCGCGTTTCATGTCGCCTCATTCTACGTGCAACTTCCGCCCGACCAGCAATAGTCCCGGCCCGAACGGGACGAAACTGAACAAGCGATCGATCGCAAAGGCCGCCCGCACGATTTTGATCAATGTTTGCGATCTTCCTGCCCGCGCCACAGATTGCAAGGCGGGGTCACGCTCCACATCCGCCCGAGCGCGCCGCCTGTTCATCGGCAGAAGAAACAGCGTGTCGTAAGCGAGAACGACCGGAAATCCCCAATAGCGCGCAATTTCGATCGACATTCCGCCATCCCGAAAGAGCGCCGTGAGCTCGTCCCGTGCATAGCGGCGGCGATGCTGGTAGTAGGCGTCGCTGGCGGACCACAGACTTTGAAGCGCGGGCACGGTCGCGACGCAGAGGCCACCCTCTTTCAAGATCCGGCCGATCTCGCGAGCGGCGCCGGCGTCGTTGTCGAGGTGCTCGAGCGTCTCGCCGGTCGTGACGCCATCGAAGGCACCAGCGCGAAAAGGCATTTTTGTGAGGTCGCCCAGGACGACCGGAACGCCGGTAGTTCGCTTCACGTGGAGCACGGCCTCAAATGCCGCGTCGATCCCAAACGGTCGAAGGCCCTGTTGCTGCAGTCGCTGGGCGAGCTGGCCGAGTCCCACCGCGGCATCCAGAACGCGCGAACCGCGTGTAAGCCGTTTGGTTTCTGTGAGAATGATCGAGAGCCGGTGTTCGTGGCGGGGCCCGAACATCTCGGGCTGTGTGCCCCATTGGTGGGTGTGCATTTGCTTCAACGTTCGCCGCAACTTATCATTGTCTGTCCCAACAAATAATGGTGGTGAGGTGGAGGGTTCACATGACAACGACGAAGCGGACGATTTTGGCGCTCGCGCTCGCCATTGCACCGGCGGCCGCTTTCGCGACCCACGTTCCAGGCAGCTCAGAAAAAGTCGAGTATGACGGTCCCCTTACGCCCGGAACGGGCGTCAAGGGCTCCATCGGCTGGAAGGATCCTGTCGACGGTTACGACTGGTATTGCATGGATGTGACAAAGGGGCGCAAGGTCACTTTGGGCGCCAAGCGTACCGCCGGCGACATCAAGCTGAACATCGGCGTTCTCAAGGGACTCGTCGCGAAAGACGGCGATCCGCGCGGGTCTCTGACCGTCGTGGGCGAGACCGGAAATTCAAGCGATCCCGACGTGGTGTTCAACTTCACTCCCGACTTCGATGGCGCCGCAACAGTGTGGGTGTCCACGTGGCTCGGCGAGAACGGAGGCAACTACACTCTGACAATGACGGGCGGCAATGCGCGAGCGGCGTGCGGCGCGGTCACGGGGCCGCCGGCCCCACCGCCGTCGTCGATTCAAGTCGGTGTGCCGGACAACCCCGTTCTCGTCAACAGCGGCGACACGACAACTGTGCCGGTTCAGGTCGCTACCAGTTCGTTTGCGGGAGACATCTCGCTGAGCGTGGAAGGACTCCCAGACGACGCTACCGCCAAGTTCGATAAGTCATTCTTCCCGAGTCCAGGCAATGGCACCACGACCTTGACCATCACCCCTGGTCCGCGAACGCTTCCCGGAACATATTTCATCACTGTGATCGCAACCAGCGGCGATACGAGTGGGGCGACGACATTCCAGTTTGTCATCGATTGCTCGCCTCCGATGATCCTCGGCATCGATCAGCCGAAGAGCAGCACCATCAATCGCGGATCGACCGCGAACCTGCAGGTGAAGTCCGCCGGCACCGGCCCGTTCACGTATCAGTGGTACGCCGGCATTCCCGGATCGACGAACTTCCCGATCTCGGGGGCAAACAAGCAGACGCTCACGACGTCGGCGATCAATGATACGAGCTTGTTCTGGGTTCGAGTCAGCAACGCGTGCGGCGCCACCGATTCGCAGGCGGCCACGATCACCACGCGGTAATTTCGACAAACTCGGAGCTCCTGATGCGCGTTTAAGCGCTCAGGAGCTCCCGCAGCGCTTCCCTTGCGCTGTCGAGCGCATCGTCGAGTTTGTCCGCGTCCTTCCCGCCCGCCTGAGCGAGATCGGCCTTTCCCCCACCCTTGCCGCCCACAATCGGCGCGAGCTTCTGGATGAGTGAGGTGGCCGGGATGCGATCGACGAGATCCTTGGTCACCGCCGTGAGGAGGGTCACCTTCCCGTCGGTCGCGCTTCCCAGGACGACCACGCCACTCTTGATTTTGGAGCGCAGCTCGTCGGCAAGGTTGCGCAGATCGCCGCCGCTGATGTCATCGGCGCGACGCGCAATCAGCTTCACGCCGCCGACTTCCACCGTGGCGTCGATGGCCCCGCCCAGCGGGGCCGACGCTCCACTGGCGAGCTTCATGCGCAGTTGCTTCAATTCTTTTTCGAGCTGCTTCTGCTTTTCCTGAAGCGTTTGCACGTACGCCGGAACGTCTTCGAGCCGCGTGTTCAATTGCTGCTGCAGCGCGTGCGCGGAGTCGTCGAGATTCTGGTAGTACGCCAGCGCGCCGCGGCCGGTCAGCGCTTCCATCCTGCGAACCCCGGCGGCCAGCGATCGGTCTGAGACGATCTTGAACACGCCGATGTCGCCGGTGCGATTGACGTGGCAGCCGCCGCAGAATTCTCTCGACCAGTCGCCGGCCGCGACGATGCGAACGCGGTCGCCGTACTTCTCGCCGAACATCGCCACGGCGCCGCTCTTTTTCGCGTCGGCGATGGGCATGATGGTCTTGGTCACCTCGACGTTCTCGCGAACTTTTGTATTGACCAGATCCTCGATGGCCTTCACCTGCTCCTCGGTCAGCGGCTGGTGATAGGTGTAGTCGAATCGCAAACGATCGGGCGCGACCAGCGATCCCGCCTGTTGCACGGTGTCGCCCAGGACATCCTTCAACGCCTTGTGCAGCAGGTGCGTGGCGGTGTGATTGGCAGTCGTGTCGAGCCGAGTCGCCGCCGGAACGGATGCCCGCACGGTGGCAGCGCGAGCAAGGTGGCCTTCGTCGACGCGCACGCGGGACACGATCAACTCGCCGACCGGCTTGTGGGTGTCGAGCACGGTTGCGCGCCCACCCTGCCACTCGAGTGTTCCGGCATCGCCGATTTGACCGCCCGACTCGGCGTAGAACGGCGTCGGCGAAAGAACCACATCGCCCTCGCTGCCGTGATGCAAAGCGTCGCGCTCCTTGCCGTCGACCACGATCGCCTTCACCACGACCGACGGAACGTTGACGTAGTTTTCGTAGCCGACGAACTCGATCGGTCCGACTTTTTCCGCGATCTGGGCAAAGGTGGCGGCGTCGGTGGAAGTTTGAAACTTCGACGAGGCCTTCGCCTTCGCGCGCGCAGCCTCCATCATCGTCTCGAAGCCTTCCCGATCGAGCGTGACACCCTCCTCCTCTCCCAGCTCGGCGATCAAATCGACCGGAATGCCGTACGTGTCGTAAAGGCGGAACACTTCCTCGCCCGAGACAGTCCGCGCGCCCCGCGCTCGAATTTCGTCAAGTAGTTGACCAACTCGCTCGATGCCCACGGTAAGCGTGCGCGAGAACCGCTCTTCTTCGGCGTTCAGCGTCGCGACAATTGCTTCACGTCGCGTTTTCAGCTCGGGATAAGCGCTACCCATCGCTTTGATGACCGAGTCGACAAGCGCCGACAAGACAACGGCCGTTGGCAGCTTGCGTCCGAATCGAATTGCGCGACGAATGATGCGTCGCAAAACGTAACCGCGGCCCTCGTTCGACGGAATCACGCCGTCCGAGATCAGAAACGCCGTGGAGCGCGCATGGTCGCACAGCACACGAACCGCTGTGTCGAGGTCGCTGTCCATGTCACCGCCGTAGCGATGCGTGCCGATCTCCTCGATCTTGCCGACAATCGTCCTAAAGGCATCGATGTCGTAGACGGTGTCGACTTTCTGCAGCACGCTGGCGATGCGCTCGAGACCCATTCCAGTGTCGACCGACGGTGCAGGAAGCGGCGTGAGCGTGCCGCTCGAGTCGCGGTCGTACTGCATGAAGACCAGATTCCAGATCTCCATCGTGTCGTCGCCCGGACCGTTCACGAGTGCAACGGTGTTCTTCGAAAGATCGTTGCCGCGGAAGTAGTGGATCTCGGAGCACGGGCCGCACGGACCGGTATCGCCCATCGACCAGAAGTTGTCCTTCTTGCCGAAGCGCAGAACGCGGTCGGGCGCTGCGCCGACCTTCACCCACAGCCTGGCCGCTTGGTCGTCGGCCGGAACCCCGTCGCCCCCTTCGAAAACCGTGAACCACAGCCGGTTGACATCGAGCTTCCAGACTTTCGTGAGCAGCTCCCAGGCGTACTCGATCGCCTCTTTCTTGAAGTAATCGCCGAATGAGAAATTGCCGAGCATCTCAAAGAAGGTCAGGTGGCGTGCGGTGCGGCCGACGTTTTCGAGATCGTTATGTTTCCCCCCCGCCCGCACGCACTTCTGCGAGGTCGCGGCGCGCCGGTAATCGCGCTGTTCGCGGCCGAGGAAGACGTCCTTGAATTGATTCATCCCGGCGTTGGTGAACAGCAAGGTCGGATCGCCTGCCGGCACGAGAGACGAGCTCGCGACTTCGCGATGGCCTCGCTCAGCGAAGTAGTCGAGAAACTGCCGACGGATCTTGTCAGTGGTGAGCAACCTTGATCTCCTTGAGGATGCCCCGAACGAGCGCGGCATCGTAACCTTGATTCAACAGATACACCGTCAATTTGTTTCGCACCACCTCCGGTGCGTACCGACGGGAAAGATTCGCGAGCCTCTTTTGAGCCAAAGCCAGCGCGCGGGCGTGCTCGTCCTCCACGTCCACGTTCTCGCTCACCGCGCGCTGAATGATGTCGTCCGATACGCCCGCGCCGATCAATTCACGGCGGATCCGCAACCGTCCTTTTCGTTTTTGCGATCGCGTCCGGACGTAAGCGGCTGCGAAGCGTTCGTCATCGAGCCACTTTTCGCTGGCCAGCCGCATTACTGTGGCGTCGATGACATCGCGCTCGAAACCCTTCGCGCGAAGCTTGCGGCGCAATTCGCCGGCGCTGTTGAATCGATATTTCAGAATCCGCAGCGCGGAAAGGTAGCACCGGTCGAGGTCATCCACACTTGCAGTTTAGCGCGCCAGCGACTGGGCCAGGGCCTCGTAACCCGGCAACTCCCGCGACCGCGGCAATCCCCGACGCGCCTCCGCAAAGAGATCGCGAGCGCGAGCGTAATCGCGGTCCGCCAGCGCACCGACTGCCACGACGTAGGCCAGGAACGGATGCTGATTTCCGCGCGATCGCTCTCGTATCGCGATGTCCTCGAGCCAGGGATCGGTTCCCAGCAGGAGCCGCGGCAGCGTGCGCAATTTCGTGGTGGTCAGAACCCGGCGGAGAACTTCGGGCGATCGCGGCGAGGGCAGGCCGAGGAGAACGAGCATGGTGCGATCGATGAGTTGTTGCGGGCCGAAATACGCCGGAGCCGCGGCCACGACTTCGGGAGGGAGCGTGCGGCGAATGAAATCGCTTTTCGAGAACGCGTCCGGCGCGCCTTGCATCAATGGGAAAATCGGTTCGGCGAACCCGCGCGCAAGATTCGGATCGAGTCGCAGCGGAAAGTTGTCGGTCAGCGGCGGGAACGACCCCGTCACACCCCGGAGGATCGGAGCATCGGCAATGAAAGTCGCCGCCAGCTGCTCCGGAGTTTCGATTCCGATCCGCTGCAGCATGGCAGCCGAGATCGGATCGCGCCACTGCCTTGAAAACTCCTCGTAGGTCGGCGGCGCGATAAAGCCGCGGCTGCCCACCAGAATCCATTCCGCGCCGGCGCCGCTCCACACGCTGCAGTCTGAAAACGCGCCGCAGAATGCGCCGATGATCGCTTTGGCATCCGAGTCCGACAACTGGTAGATCGGCAGCCAGTAGGATGCCATGCCGTGATCGCTCAGACGGTTGCGCATCAGCTCGAAGTATTCGCGCGTGTAAAGGTTCACGATTCCGGCGGTCTTGGGCGGCGGAGGCTCGGCGGTGATGAGGTCGAAACGCTTCGGCGTGGTGAGGAGGAAAAAGCGGCCATCTTCGATGTGCGTTCGCACGCGACCATCCGCCGGCGGATACGACCGGCCGGGCCATACCATCCTGCTCAAATCGATAATCGACTTCGAGATGTCCACGATCTCGATCGACTCGAGCTGCTTTGACTCAGTCAGGCGCTTGGCCGTCACGCCGACGCCGTAGCTGATGAGAAGCGCGTTTTTTGTGTGCGGACGCAATGCCAGCGGCAGATAGACGAACGCGCTCATGTAGCGTTTCGACGGAAAAGCGGTCCCCGACATCGAGAAACCGTTGGTGAAGAGCTTGTAGACGTACGGTTCATTGGCGATGTCGGTGCGCAGATAGACCGCAGTCTCGATCGGACCCTCATGCACCGCGACGATGCGTGAGTCGCGATACTCGCGCGTGGCGTTGGGAAGGAAATAGTTCTTCCATAGATGAAACGGGAAGAAGACCAGCGTCAAAGCGGCGATGGCAATGGCGATCAGAGAAATCCGATTTTGGATCGCGAGCAGCGCGATGACGAGGTACACCACCGCCATCGCGAAGAACGAGCCCTCGACGCCGATCGCCGGAATGAGCACGAATCCAGCCATGATTGGGCCAATGGCGGCACCGACTGTATTTGCGAACGTGACCAGCGCTGCGGCACGCGACTGCTCGCCTAACTCGCGCTCGACCGCACGCCCAATGACCGTGAAGAAGATCCCGGACAGAACGCTGACCGGCAGCATCAAGCGGAGAGAATCGATGAGGACCGACATGGTCTGGTAGCGAGCGGGCTCGGCGACGAAGCCGCTGTAGCTGAGGACCAGGGCGACCGCGGATGCACACGCCACGACCGGCGTTGCGCGATCGGCAGCGGGAAATCGCGTCCAGATCGCGGACGCGATCAACGCGCCGATGCCGATGCCCGCCAGAACGACGGCCAGCATCACGGCAAATGCGATGCTGGTCGACGCCACGAAGAAAATCACGAAGCGAAACCAGATCACCTCCAGCGCCAGCAGCGCGAAGCCGGAGAGGCCGGCAGCGAGGAGCAAACGACGTGGAGCGCCGGCGACCTCGCCGGCGGGCCCCGCCGAGGTCGGCGGGGCTCCACGCAACGTAAGTGCCGCAAGTCCTGCCGTTAGCGAACAGCAGGCCGCCACCACGCCCGCCCCCCGCACGCCCAAGGCGCGGATCAGAAACAACTCGCCCGCCAGCGCGCCCACGACGGCGCCGATGGTGTTGCAGCCGTAGAGCAGACCGAGAACGCGGCCGAAGTTGGAGTCGTGGTGGGAGAGCGCGCTGACGACCGTGGGCAGCGTCGCGCCCATCACGGTCGCGGGAATCAGCAGCAGCACGAACGCGAAGATGAGGCGCGCGGCGTTGAGCAGCGGCGAATCGAGAAGGAGGCGGAAAAGCGGCGCCAGTACCGTGGGCAGTTGCGGAAGCGCCAGAACCAGGAGCAGTCCGCAGATCGCGATCGTGATTTCGAGCACGCCGTAGAGTCGCAGCGGCTGTCTCACTCTGCGAAGAAGGCGCCCCGACAGCACGTTGCCGATCGCGAGACCGGCCATGAAACTCGCCAGCACGATCGCCGACGCCCACGCGCTGTTGCCGAACACCAGCCCGCAGTCTCGAAACCATAGGGTTTCAAACAGCAGGGACGCTGCGCCCGACAGAAAAAAGATGACCGACAGAGCTGCCGGCAATCAGACGTTGTTCGAGAAGTCGAACGGCGAGTCTTCTGAGAACGGGTCCTGATCGCTGGCGACCGACAGCTTCGACTCCATCTCTTCCTTCGAGATGTCGGCAGTCGACTGAATGCCCTGCAGCTTGAGGCGGAACTCGTCGGGGTTCGACGCGCGCCGCAGCGCCTCGTCGAGCGAGATGAGTCCGTTCTTGTAGAGCAAGTACAGCGACTGATCGAAGGTCTGCATGCCGTACTGCGACGTGCCCTGCGCGATCGCGTCTTTGATCAGCTTGGTCTTTTCCTTGTTCTCGATGCAGTCCCGAATATAGGCCGTCGAGATCAAGACTTCGGCTGCCGGAACGCGTCCGAGTCCGTCGGCTCGCGGGAGAAGTCGTAGCGAGACGACTGCTTTGAGCACGGCCGCGAGTTGCAAGCGAATCTGCTTCTGCTGGTGCGGCGGAAAGACCGAGATGATGCGGTTGACGGTCTCGGTCGCGTCCATGGTGTGCAGCGTCGAGAACACCAGATGGCCGGTTTCGGCGGCCGTCAGCGCGGTCTCGATGGTCTCGTAGTCGCGCATTTCGCCGACCAGGATGACGTCGGGATCCTGACGCAGTGCCGATCGCAGCGCCTGCGAGAACGACTTCGTGTCGACCTCGACCTCGCGCTGATTGACGATCGACTTCTTGTCGCGATGGAGGAACTCGATCGGGTCCTCGACCGTCATGATGTGCTCGGTGCGATGCGTGTTGATGTAATCGACCATCGCAGCCAGTGTGGTCGATTTTCCCGAGCCTGTTGTTCCCGTGCACAGAATCAGTCCGCGGCGCTCCTCGGCGATCTTTTCGAGGACCGTCGGAAGCATCAGCTCGCGGATCGAGAGGATCTTGACCGGAATGACGCGGAGCACCATGCCGACTGTGCCGCGCTGCTGGAAGATGTTGCAGCGGAATCGGCCCAGCCCCGGGACGGAGTAGGCGATGTCGATTTCGTAGTTATTTTTGAATTTCTCTTTCTGGCGCGACGACATGATCGAAAATGCCATCGCGATCGTGTCTTCCTGCATCAGGCGCTTGAGCTCGACCAGCGGGACCAGGTCACCGTCGACGCGGATGACCGGATGCGAGCCGACCTTGATGTGGAGGTCTGACGCTCGCCGCTCCGCAGCAATCTTCAGCAAGTCGTTGATATGCACGGGTTCACCTCTTTTGGGAACAAATCATTGTATAGCGTTTTAGAATCGGACGCTCCGATGGCCGCCGAACTCTCGCTCCGTTACGCACTTAGCGTCCCCAGCGGTCAACCGGAGGACGCAGCGCTGCCGCTCGTCTTCATCCTGCACGGGCGGGGGGCGGACGCTGACGACCTCGTCGATATCGCACCATTAATCGATAATGATTATCGTTTCATATTTCCCAATGCGCCCGAGCCCTTCGAGCCTGCGCCAGGGTTCACATTCGGGTACACCTGGTTCGACGGATGGCCCGCCGAGCGCGGATCCTTCGTCCGATCGCGCGAGCTGTTGCTGCGTTTCATCGACGAAGCCGCCGACCGTTTCCCGACGCCGCCCGGAAAGGTCGTCCTCAGCGGATTCTCGCAGGGCGGCATGATGTCGCTGGATGTCGGCTTCCGCACGAAACAGGTGCTCGCTGGCATCGTCGTGATGAGCGGCGCCCTTTACGAGCAGGATTTGCCGCCTTTCACGCCGGACATTCCCGTGCTGATGGTGCACGGCACGGACGACGACATGATCCCCGTGCTGGCCGCCCGACGCGCCCGCCGGGTGCTCGAGGAGTACGGCGTGAAGGTCGAGTACCACGAATTTCCGATGGGACACTATGTGACGCCGGAATCGATGGCCGTCGTCGGTACGTTCCTGCGCCGCTGCCTGGAATGAGATGGCTCACGGCTTGCTTTTTCCTTCGGCGGATGACTTCAAATAACCGCTTACCAGCCCTCGCCATCGCCGTGCTGCTGAGTACGCCAGCCGCGCACGCGAGCATGGCGGTGGCTGCGACGTTCGAGGACAAAGTCGCCCACGCCACCGCCATCATCTTCGGCAAGTGCGTGCGGCAGGATTCGCGTTTCGATCCGACCGGACGCTGGATCGTGACCTATTCGACGTTTCAGATCGAAAAGACGATGAAAGGGAACGCGCTGCCCGAGATGACGGTCGTGACGCCGGGCGGACAGGTGGGGTCGGTGCATCAGGACACCATCGGGGTTCCGGAGTTTCATCCCGGCTCCGAGAACGTCATCTTCGTCAAGGACTCGAGCCTCGGTCCGACCGTTCTCTATTTCGAGCAGGGGGCCTACGACGTCACGACCGACGATCGCGGCGAGAAAATCGTGTCGCCGGTGCTGTCGAATCTCGTGAAGATCGATACGCAGCGGGGCATGGCGGTTGCGCCTAACGATGCTCCTCGCCCGCTTCCGCAATTCGAGCGCCAGGTCGGCGACACGCTGCGCGCTCTGCGCGAGCAGAAGATTCGGATGGACACTCTCGACGCGGAGAGGCTGCGGCAGGAAGCGTCATTCTGGTCGGTCGTCAAGCAGAACAAATGGACGATCGTGCTGGCGCTGGCCGGAATCGCGTTCGCGACCTGGCGCCTGCTCCGTCACTGACTCTCCTTGACGACGATCGTCTTTCCCTTCATCTCGTAGCTGAGGTGCTGCATTCGGAGGACGGCCTCGAATGCTTCGTCCCACGGCATGTCGCGGACGTCGATTGTGATCCTGCCGTCCAGCGTTTCGGGATACTCGATCTGAGTGCCGGTGGCCTGTCGGAACATTCGCAGAACATCCTTGATGTCGACGTCCTTGAGGTTGAGCGAAATCGGTGCGCCTGTATATTGCGAATTCTGGCTTTTTTCCGTCCGGGTCTGCGGAACAGCCTCGTATCGCGACTCCTGCGCCGCAACGCCGTTCTTCGAAGCGCGCAGCACGGCAGCTATGGAATCGCCGCGATCCCGGATCTCGACCTGGATATCCCAATCATCGGTGTTGATGCGGACGGAGGCCGTCGAGCCGCGCGCGAATCGCACGTTCGGTTGTCCGAAGACGCGGCCGGTTGCGTTCTCGATGATGCGGCCGGAAAAGACGAGCGCGCCGGCATCGTCACCGGGACGGACATTGAATTTGAGCGTGAACGGCGTCTGAGTGGTCGAATCGGGCGCGATGGCCTTCAATCCGCTTCCCAAGGTCGCGCCGAGGATGAGAAGCACAGCAAAGACCAATATCCAGCGATGCGATAAAGCGCGTTTGCGAAGGGATTCATAGCGCATGAGATGGTCCAACCTTTCTTCGAGAGGCACGCTGGCCATACAGGAAACGCCGGCGAGTCGCGGCGCCAGCATGGCGCGGCAGATTTTGGAGAGAGCGGAGATGTAGGTCTCGATCGCGTCCGGCGTTCCAGCCGCGGTCTCGTCGCAAGCCTGCTCGCGTGCGGAAGCGATGCTGCGCTGCGCGATCCACACCAGCGGATGAAACCAGAAAGCCGCGCGGATCGCCGACTCGGCAAGAGCGATGGCATTGTCGGCGCGCGCGATGTGTGCGCATTCGTGTCGGAGCAGAGACTCCAGCTCACCTTGGTCGAGGCCGTCGCAACCGCCATCCGGAAGGATGATGATCGGACGAATGATGCGCACGACCGCGGGCGCTTCGCAGACCGACGAGCGCACGAGCTCGACGCTGCGGCGCAGATCCAGTTGCCGGCGTACTGCGGCGAGCGCGCTTTGCTCGCGCGGCGACGCGGGCCGACTTCCTTTGAGCGCCGAGGCGACCATTCGACGGTGCGCGATCAGCCATGCCACCGCAATCGCCGCCGCTGGGACGATCCACGCGATCTGCAGAACAAGCGGCCAGCGACTGACCGGGACTGGCATGAGCGGGCCAAGAGGCACGGTTCCATTGAGCACGCGGATCGGCAAGGCGACCGGTGACTTATAAGTCAGCGTCACCGCCGGAATCGCGAACTTGAACAAGCCACACAGGAGCACCGCGTATCGCGTGCGGGCCGTCAACGGCAGAAATCGCGCGGCCAGCATGGCCAGCAGTAGAACAATCGTCGAGATCCACAGATGCGTGATCATCGCGGTCGCCTCTTCTTTTCCAGCGCTTTCAGATCGTCGAGCGTCAGCCTGCCGGTGTCGAGAAGGTGCGCGACCAGCGGTTGTGCCGATCCGCCGAAAAGCTCCACCAGCTCGTCGATCATGCGGCGATAGGCCGATTTCCGGCTGACGGCCGGCTCGAACAGCAGCGCGTTGCCAATCTTGCGCGTCCTTCGCACGGCCCCTTTTTGCTCCAAACGCTGCACGATCGTCTGCACAGTCGTATATGCCGGCCGCTCGTGCGCGGGAATCGCTTCCTGCAGCTCGCGGACCGAGGACTCACCAAGGCGCCACAGGATTTCCAGGACCTCGAGCTCGAAGCGGCTCAGGCGAAGCGTCTTCTTCATTCGACGTTGGATAAACTACGTCTGTAGTAGCAAAAAGTCAAGAGAAACCGTCATGCTGCGCGAAAGCGAAGCATCTCCTCAGCAGGGATCCTTCCCCCGCTCGGCGGGGCCAGGATGACGACCGGCGCGGCTCAGGCGGTTTTCTGCAGCTTCGATTCCGCCGGGCAGTGAGTGTCGCGCCGCTGTTCCAGGTCGCGGATGACATTCCGTTTGAATTGCTCGGCGCCGCCTTTTGCCATCTGCTCCGAGATGTAACCCGCGATATCGAGATTCTCCACCCGCAACCGCACCGTCGTGAAGACGTTCGGGATGTGGCCGGGCACCTGGACATGATGCAGGCCGCCGCTGTACGCGACCAGCATGCGACCTTGTTCGGCAGCCTGAAGAATGTCGGCCACGCCGCCGCGCACGGTCATCGGATTGCCGTGCATATCGAGGCCGGTCGCGCGTTTCATCCGACCTTCCGGTGCGATGACGACCATGGACTTCGGATCAATTTTGTTCAGGACCGCGAACCAGGTGTGATCGCGCTGTCGCGTGATGGGGATGACGTGATGCGCGACGAACTTGAAAACCAATCCGACCAGCGGACGGCCGGTGGTCTTATCGGCGGCCGGAATGACGCCGTGAGCGGCCAGGCGCCAGATGAATCGACCGGGCACGGCTCCGAGAAATACGGGCTCGAACAGGCTGGTGTGATTGAGGAACACGACCAGGCGGACGTTGGCCCATGGATCGCGCGGAGGATCGCCGAGGAACGCGAAATCCTGTTTGTAGAAGATCCTGCTCAGATATTTGAGGAAGGTCAGGATGGAAAAAACGGCGACGCTGCGGAGGAACGTCACGAGCTGGAAGCGTACCACGCAGCGCGAAACTGTTCGGCAAACAGCGGACCGCGCGCCTCATCCTCGTGCTTGAAAAAGATGTAGGCCTCGCGCCACGGCTGCTTCGCGATTCGCCCTGCCCACTCCCCGATCGCGTCGGCGGAATATTCGGTCCTGCGCAAGCGAAGATAACCCCACGACGCGGTCGGAATGACGAGCGAATTCGGATCGGTCACTGCGTCGGTGTCGGACAAGCAGATCGGCACGTCGCGCTGGCGCAGAATCGAATAGATCTCGTCGTTGCACCATGAGTCATGGCGGAATTCGAACGCCACCTGGCACTTGGGCGGCAAGATCTGGAGAAACGTCCGCAGCTTCTCGGATTCTTTTCGAAAAAACGGCGGCAACTGAAAGAGCACCGGGCCTAGCTTCGCACCCAGCGTCGCCGCCACATCGAACAGGTAACGCACATCCTCCTCGGAATGCGTCAGCTTCTGTCGATGCGTGATGCGTTGCGGCGCCTTGAGCACGAACGTAAACGTCTCCGGCACCTGGGTGGCCCATTTGTCGAGCATCTTCGCTTCGGGCATGCGATAGAAAGTGTTGTTGATTTCGACGGTGTCGAACCGACCGGCATAAAACTCCAGCATTTTCGCAGCCGGAAGATCTTCGGGATAGAAACTTCCCTTCCACTCCTTGTAGCTGTAGCCGCTCGTCCCGACGCGGATGCGCACGGCGTCACTATAATCGCGGGATGCGCAAACTCCTGCTGGCAGTGATGCTATGCACATGTGGCGCAGACACTCTTGTCTGCGCAGCACAGACAGGAGTGTCTGTGCCACAGCAAGAGCAACTCGGCACGATCGTGTTTGCAAACTCCGGAAAGCCGGAAGCGCAGGCTGCCTTTCTGCGGGGCGTGTTGCTGCTGCACAACTTTGCGTATCCGCAGGCGAAGAGCGCATTCGTGGAGGCGCAGAAGATCGATCCGAATTTCGCGCTCGCCTACTGGGGCGAAGCGATGACGTACAACCATCCGATCTGGAATCAGGTGGATGTCGACAAAGGTCGCGGCGTACTGGAGCGAGTCAAATCGCTCAACGCTTCACCGCGCGAGCGCGGCTACATCGAAGCGCTGGAGGCGTTGTACGGCGAGGGAGACAAGACGACGCGTGATTACGCGTACGAAAAAGCGATGCAGCGCGTCGCGAATGCTAATCCCGACGACATCGAAGCTCAGGTTTTCTGGGCCTTGTCAATTCTTGGATCTCGCGAGTGGCATCAGCTCGACGAGCGTCGTTCCATCGCAGCAGCCGCGATCCTGGAGCCCCTTTTCCCGGCGCATGGCGAGCACCCGGGAGTTCTGCACTATCTCATTCATGCCTACGACGATCCGGTGCACGCCCCGCTTGGGCTGCGGGCCGCGCGTCTGTATGCCAGGGTGGCATCATCGGCACCGCACGCGCTCCACATGCCGTCGCACATTTTTCTGCAGCTCGGAATGTGGGACGACGCCGCGCGATCGAACGAAGCGGCCTACGCTCTCTCCAAGAAATGGGGCGAGCCCGATCTGCACAGTCTTTCGTGGTTGCAGTATGTCTATCTTCAAGAGCACCGATACGCCGATGCCAGGCGCCTTCTCGACGAAGCCAGCGGCAGCGACCATCACGCAGCCGGCGTACGCGAGACCATGCGAGTCCGTTATGGAGTCGAAACCGGAGACTACGCGTTCGATTTCACAGAGCGAGTCGGCAAGGCATTGCGGGCGATCGCTGAAAAGCGATTCGACGACGCACAAAAAGCGATCGACGACCAGCCAAAAAAGTCCGACCAAACGGAGACCGATGAGCTCCGCGCACTGCTCGCTTCCGCGCGCGGCCGGATGGACGAGGCCTTGAAGTACGCCGAAGCGGCCATCAAATCGGAAGAGAAACTCGGAGTTCCGTCCGGCCCGCCCGATGATTTCAAACCCGCTCACGAGCTGTACGGCGAGTTGCTGCTCAAGGTTGGACGCAGGAAAGAAGCGGCCGAGCAGTTCCAGATGTCGCTGCTGCGCACGCCGAATCGGGCACGATCGCTTTCAGGTGCCGCAGCCTCGCACTAAACTCCGCAGCATGCGTAAAATCAGTTTGGCAAGCGTCGCGCTGGTCGCTTTGTGTCAATCGGCGATCGGTGAGGCGCCCGCGTTGACGCCGCAGCGGATCGATGTGATCACCCGTGCAGCGTTGCCATCCGGCCTGGCCCTGCAGCAGAAAGCGAAATTAGACGAGGTCATCGCAGAGATTCGCGCCGGACGTGACGCCGAGCGGCCGTGGCGGGAGTTCGTCTCTTCGTATTTCGCGAATTCGACGAACCGCGCCAAGCTCGACTCCGTCGTGAACGAAGGCATCGTTCGACCGCGCCTTGACCTCATCAAGGCCATTCGCGACCACGATGCCAAGCTGCACGACTTCGCGCGCACATGCAAGCCTGGACAGACTCCAACCATCAAGGTTCCGACGCTGTCGATCCAGGAACCAATCGGCGGCGCGAACCCGGTTGCGCGCCCAGGTCCGACGCAAGCGATGACCTGCAATGAGCTTGCGAAGGAGATCGCCAAATTGGACGAGAAGCAGGAGTCCCTCGGCGCCGACCGCCAGAGCGAGAGGGTGGATTTTCAAGCCAATACGCAGAAGCAGCAACAGTTGATGCAGGTCCTCTCGAGAATCGTCAAGATGCTCCACGCCATTGCGCAGGACGTCATCTCAAACATCGCCAGTTGACGCTCAGCGCGTGCCGCAGTAGCGCTGCACTTCCTGCAGCAATCGCCCGCACGGTTGATTGTTGGGCATCCCCCGCCGTCCGCATTCCTCAAGAGCCCATCGCGCCGAGGCGAGGATCTCGGAGCGTCGCGGGACGTTCGTGCACAGTTGCGGCGATGGAGCGGCTTTCTTCATGCAGCGCTCGAGGAAGATGCGGCTCGTGACTTCGCACTGCAATCCCTGACACGAGCCGAGGCGCCGCAATGCTTCGTCGACACACTGGCTGGCATCTTTGCCGGCTGCGAAAGTCTCCCCTTCTTGCCTTGCAGCGTCCCCGGCCTTCATCCACTCCGCTTTGTGCTTGCTGACGTAAACGAATCCGACCACGCCAAACCCGACCACGATCAGGATGAACACACCGATGACCGCCAAAACGATCTTCAACCATGCCGGCATGCGGTGATGATACGCGAACTACTCTTGCTGCGCCCGAACCTCGATGTACCCGCCGCGAATGCGGACATCGAAGCAGCGCGCGGGATAGACGGTCGGACCGTTCACGACGTGTCCGTCTTCCAGCGCGAGCTCAGACATGTGCCAGGGACACTGAATCGCGTCGCCGACTAATTTTCCTTCTGACAGAGGGCCACCCAGGTGCGGACACGTTTCGGTGAGCGCGTAGATCTCGCCTTTTCGCCGCACCAGAAGGACCGCGACGCCGTTGGCGAGCACCCGCGTAGGCTTGTTCTCCTTTAGGGCGTCCTCGGCCAATACCCGCGTGAACTTTTCGGGCTTGCCGGCGTCGGCGGTCGCGGTGTGATCGACGCCCATCTGCTCGCCGAACACGAGATTGCCGCCGAGGTATGCGGCGGTGCCCGCAACGGCGAAGCCGAGCATCGAGACTGCAATGCCGCTTTGCCGCGACTTTTTGCGTCGGCGCATGAAAAGCGATGCCGTGTAGAGCGCCGCGGCGGTCACATTGAGCAAACCGTGGAGCATGCCCACCCGCCGCGCGGATCCATCCGCTTCAGACCAATCGGTGATGCCGGTGATTGCGGAGCCAACGGCGCCAACCAGGCCGACACCGATGGCGAGATCGGCCGCCGATCCGCATTCCTTCCGCCCGCTCATTCCCTCCAGCGCGTCGAGCGCCAGCGCCGCCGTCCACGCGCCGATCGGAATGTCGGTCAAGGCCGGGTGGAGCGGATGTCCGAGCCATGTACCGTGCAGAAAATTTTTGAGGTCGCGGCCGGCGTCCCCCACGAAGGCGCCGCGAACGGCCTCCTGCAGCGGCTTGGCGGAAGACTCGATCCATTTCTGATTCGCGATCGCGTTGATAATTTCTCTCGATGCCATGCATTACCTCTGGTGTTTCGCGCAGTAGTACGTTGTGCGTGTTGCAACAACCGTGCGCCGGATCGTACCGCCGCATCGAGGGCAACGGTCACCCTCCTCGCGATGCGGCACGAGAAACCGCGCCGGATAGTCGGCGCCGCGCGATTTGAAGGCGATTGCCTCTTTCAAAACGCTACGAATCGCGAGGTAAAGGGCCTTCACCGCATCGTCCGTCATTCGATCGATCGTTTTTCGAGGATCGACCGCGGCCCGAAAGAGTGCCTCGTCGGCATAGAGATTCCCGATGCCCGCGATGATGTCCTGCGAGAGGAGAAGAGACTTGACCCGGCCTCGCCGTTTGTGCAGGATTTTCCGAAAAGCTGGTAGTGTGAATTTCGGCTCCAGCGGGTCCGGGCCGAGTCCATATTCGCGAACGAAATTCTCGGGAGTGCGAGCAATGTCGACGACGCCGAAGAGTCGCGCATCCTCATATGCCAGATGCATTCCGTTCTCGAAATCGAAAATGACGCGCGCGAACCGCGGCGGGTCGTCGCGGAAATACGCCAGATCGCCCGTCATGCCGAAGTGAAGCCGCAGCCAGAGATCGCCGGCGTCAGCGAAGAGATGCTTCCCGTGTCGGCGAACCCCATGAAAGGCCCGGCCGACCAGCGGTTTCAGCGATCGCGTGCCGAGGATCCGCGTGTCAAGGACGCGGATATGCGCGATCGTCTGCTCGAGTGCATGACGCGCGAAGTAGCGCGCGTACATCTCCACCTCCGGAAGTTCCGGCATGCGATCATTCTTTCATGGCAAGAATTCCGGAAGTCGATGCCAATGCCCTGGAACCGCGGATCCGTGCGGTGCTCGACGCGCAGCGGAAGAGATGGGGCGCGCCGCTGCTGAATCATCTGATCTACGCGCGCCGCCCGTCCATCTTTCACGCGGTCCGCGGCATGTGGAGCGGCATCGATCAATCGGGGCTGATCGATGAGAAGCTGAAGGCGCTCGTCAACCGGCGCGTCGCCTATCTGAATGGCTGCGAGTTCTGACAGGACCTGAACGCTGCGGTCGGCAGCCAGCTCGGTGTCCCGGATGAAAAAATACTCGCGCTGAACGACTACTCCACCTCGCCGCACTTTTCGGACCTCGAGCGCGCGGCGCTGGAATACGCCGACGGTATGACGATCACCGGACGCGAGGTATCCGACGAGCTTTTTTCTCGCCTCGGAAAACATTTCGGCGAGGATGCCATCGTCGAGCTCACCGAAGTCATCGCATGGGAAAACGCCTCGGCCAAGTTCAACCGCGCGCTGCGGATCCCTTCCCAGAAGCTGTGGCGGCGGTGAGCTCGCAGCTAGAGGGATGCCGCACAGGAGCGATGAGACGGCTCGCGCGGTCCGGCGTCGCGGCCACGGGTCGCGCCACGCTCTGCGTGAGGGGCGCGTTCGCCTGCATTTGTTGAAACGAGTGAATCACGGCGGCGGCCGCAGCGCGTTTTCCGGTGTCGTAGAAGCGGCAGCTCGTCAGCAGCAGAAGAATCAGAACCGCAGCGGGCCGTCTCATCTTGTAGGTTAAGACGCTGGAGCCGGCCGAAAGTTGGTTCTGTAACGAATTGTTCATGAGCCGCGAAGACGGCGCCGGGCTCGCTCAGGATGACCTCGCGCTTCCGCGCTCGGTCACTTCACCGCGATCGATCTCGCCTGCTTGATATCGGTGACGCCGCGCAGAGCCTTTTCCACCGCGTCCTGCAACAGCGTCCGCATTCCCTGCTTCAACGCCAGCGCGCGGAGCTCGTCGATGGGCGCGCGACGCTGCACCGCTCTCTTGATTTCGTCAGTGCCGGTCAGGAGCTCGTGCACCCCCATGCGGCCTTTGTAGCCGGTGTTGTTGCAGTTGGTGCAGCCCTTCGGATTCGGCTTGTACAGCGTGTAATCCGGCGAATACTTGATGCCCAGCTCGCCGAACCATTCGCGGCCATAGACCTCCATGATCTCGTCCCACTCTTCCTCGCTGGGGTGGTAGCCCTCTTTGCATTTCGGGCAGAGCGTCCGGATGAGACGCTGCGCCATGATGCCGAGGAGCGCGTCGGCAAAGTTGAAGGGATCGATCTCCATGTCCAGAAGACGCGTGATCGTTTCGGGCGCCGAGTTTGTGTGCAGCGTCGAGAAGACCAGGTGGCCGGTGAGCGACGCTTCGATGCCGATGGCCGCCGTCTCGTGATCGCGCATTTCGCCGACCATGATGACGTCGGGATCGGCGCGCAGGAACGATCGCATCGCCGCGGCGAAAGTGAATTCGATCTTCGGCTGCACCTGCACCTGACGCAACCCCTTCTGCGTGATTTCGACGGGATCCTCGGCTGTCCAGATCTTCATGTCCTCGGTATTGATGAATCCGAGGGCCGAGTGGAGCGTGGTGGTCTTGCCTGAGCCGGTCGGTCCGACCACCAGGCAAATGCCGTACGGTTTCTGCACGATTTCCTTGAATCGCGTCAGGTTGCGTTCGCTGAAGCCCATCTTGTCGAGCGGCAGCGGCTTTGAACCGGCGAGGATACGCATGACAACGTCTTCGTTCTGATTCGCGGTCGGGATGGTCGCCACGCGCAGCTCGATGACGCCTCTTGAATGCTTGAAGCGAATCTTGCCGTCCTGCGGCTTGCGTCGCTCGGAGATGTCCAGCCTGGCCATGATCTTCAAGCGCTGCACCAGCGCGTTCCGATGCGGGCCGGGAACTTCCATGAACTTCTGGCAGTCGCCGTCGATGCGCAGACGGATGCCGCACGGATTCTTCGGGCCGTCCGGCTCAATGTGGATATCGGAGGCCCCGCGCTGGGCGGCCTCCAGGATCAGTTGATTGGCGAGGCGAACGATGCCGGAATCGGTTTCGTCGATTTCGGGCTCATCGGATTTTTTTTCTTCATCGACCGCTTCACCTTCGCCTTCGCCGAGCTCGTCGATGATCTTGGCGAGGTCGCCGCTGTCGGTCGAGACATCGAGCGATTCGCCGTACGTCGCCGCGATGTAGGCCAGGATGTCGTGCTTGAGGCCGACCCAGAAGTCATATCGCGGCGAAAGATTCATGGCGCGAATGCCGTCGAGGCGCGTCAGGTCCTGTGGATCATCGACCGCCAGCACCAGCACGCCCGGCCGCCGTTCGACCGGCGCGCAGGTGTACTTTTTCCACATGTCGGAAGGCACGCGCTCTTTGAGATCGCTCGGGATCGTCTGCGCGCCGTCGTAGTTGAAGAATTGGGTGCCGTAGAACTGTGCCAGCGATTTCCCGAGCTCGTCCTTCGGGACGTTGTGATCGTCGACCAGAACCTTCTCGACCGTGACGTTGTTGACGCGCGCGCTGCTGACCGCCGACTCGATGTCTTTCTCGGAAATGATTCCCTTGTCGATGAGTGCACCGAATTTCGAGGGCTTCGACTGCCGCGCCGCGCGGTGCTGGTTGTAGAACGCGATGCCCAGAATGCGCGCGATCTCTTCGGCGCCATCTTCGTCGAGCGCCGTGAAGATGGGGCCATGACGCTTGTTGATGAGCTGGAGGACGCCCAGGAGATATTTTTCGAACGCGATCGGCACCGCCAGCACCGACTTGGTGCGGAAGCCGCTCTGCTTGTCCCACCGCTGGTCGAACCGAAGATTCGGATGGAACTTCGTCAGCTCCGCGGCGTCGTAGGCATCCTTGATATTGATGGTCTTGCGCGCCAGCGCCGTGAATCCTGTGATCGATGCAAACGATTTCGGGACGCGAATTTCCTTGGGCACGTCGCCGATCTTCTGCATCGAATAGAGTTCCTGGTTCTTGGTGTCGACGGCGTAGATGGTCAGGCGCTCGGCGTCGAGCAGCTCCAGGATTTTGTCTTTCAGCGACAGCAGGATGTGCGGAATCGAATCCGCAGAGTTGAGCTGGTTCGTAATCCCGGTGAGTTTCTTTCTGTACTCGAGCTCGCGCTCGAGAGAGTTCGCGGACGCTTGCACAGTCATGTAGTGTCTCCCGATTGGAGTATCCGGAAAGAATAACATTTCGGGCTGGCTACGTCGTTGCCCTGACTCTCCTCGGCGCCTGGCTTCGGCTGCGCCAGCTCGGCCTTCCCAGCTTCTGGCTCGACGAGGTCCTCGGCTATGACATCGCGAGCGCGGCCGCGAATCAGCCGCTGTGGCGCTGGCTCACGATTTTCGATCTCGAACATGGCCCGCTCTACTACGCCGCCGAGCTTGGCGGGCGTTTTCTCACCGACATCGAAGCGTCAGGACGACTCTCTCCGGCGCTGATCGGAATTGCGACGATCCCAATGGCGTGGTTTGCCGCGCGAGCGATCCGCGGTCACCCCGCAACGCCGTATGTCTTCACGCTGCTGCTGGCCGTATCGCCGCTCCACGTCTACTACAGCCGCGAGGCGCGTCCGTACGCGCTGGTGGCGCTGATCAGCACCGCGCTGCTGGCCTCTTTTCTCAACGAGGGCAGATTTGCGGTGATGGCAGGGCTGATGGTGATCGGCTTCTACGCGACCGCGACCGTCGCGCCGCTGATCATCGCCGCGGGAATTGCGGCGTTGATTACACGACGGTGGCGACTGGCCGGTGCAGCCGCGATCTCGGCATCTCTCGTGATGGCGTGCTATCACCCCGCATCGCACGCCGGCGGCGCCGTCCGTTGGTCAGTTGCCCGCGACGTGCTCGAATCGTTCTCTGTAGTTGCACTCGACACGTCGGCGCACCATGGAGGAGCGTATGCCTTCGCGGCGTTGGCGGTGATCGGTGCGATCGATCTCATCCGAAAAAATCGCGCTCAGGGCATGATCGCGGTGTGCTTTTTGGTGGTGCCGATCGGCATCGTGATTACGGCGACGGCTGCCACGCAGCATTTCTTCGCGATCCGTTACGTGATCGCCGCCTTGCCTGCGTTCCTGCTGCTGGTATCGGTCGGAATCGCGACGATCGTCGCGCCGCTGCGTCGATTCGCGATCGTGGTCGCGATCGTGGCAGCTGGTCTTCTCGCACGCGAAGGCTGGAATGCAGCGATGACCGAACCGTTCAACAAGCTCGATTGGCGCGCGATCGTCGCGGCAATCGCGCGGCATTCGCACGCGAACGATCCCATCATCGCGGACAGCGAGTCTTCCGCGATCTGCATCGGTTTTTATGCCCGGCCCGCGTCGCCGCATCTTCGCGTCTTCGATGCGCGCGGGTCGCAAAAAATGGGGGAAGTCTTCGCGTACCAGAACACCACGTCCTGGCTCGCCGTGGCGGGGCCGAGTGAATTTGCGAACTGGGCGTGTCGATTTCCCATCGTGCTGGCGACCGAGAATTTTCGACTTCATTATTCGCCGTCCGGGTATTACTTGCTCACCGACCGAAGCATGCCCGCAGAGCATCGCGCATTGATGGCATCGTTCGCGGGCGGAGATCCGATTCTGCAATTCGGTCCGCAGGACGACGACCTCCTCGGCGAAGGCTGGAGCGGCGCTGAGCCCGAGGAAGGGCGGTACGCGCGATGGGCCATCGGAAAGCGCGCCTTCGTCGCGATTCCGATGCCCGCCATATCCGACGCCCCGCTGATTCTCGACATCGCGCCAGCGGTTCAGAAACAATTAGTTGCAATATACATTAATGATAACTATATACAAAATGCGGCGCTTCGTGACGGTCGGCATCGATATCGAGTGCCGGGCAGGTGGCGGGCGGGCATCAATGTCTTACGCCTCGAATTCGATCGAGCGGTCGCTCCGGCCGAGGTCGATCGGCATTCGTCCGACCATCGTCCGCTGGCGGCTCGCGTTTTTGAGATCGCGATCGGCGACAACATCGGCCGCGACATGGATCACCCCGTTCGATTGGCAGACGTCGAGCTCGAGCCCGCGCCCTTATCGCTGGCCGACGAGTCGGTGTGCATGAGTGACGAGCGGTTCTTGCGCAAGATGATCCTTTCGCTGCTCCATCGCGACATCAGCGACGCCGAGGTGCGGAAGTTCAGCGCCGACCTCCACCGTGGCCTCTCGCGACGGACGGTCGTTTCGCGGCTCGCGAAATCTTCAGAGGTCGCGCGGCTGTTGCGATGAGCCTCGGCACCGTCTATCCTGTCGCAACTCCAGCAAGAAAAGGACTGTTCTCAATGCATTTGCGCCGCCTGATTCCTGTGCTTGCCACATGTGTGGCCATTATTGTCCCGGCTGCACACGCGCAAATTGCGCTCTCCACGACGAGTCCCACGACAGAAAACTTCAATTCGATCGGAACTTCGGCGACCGCGGCGCTGCCGGCAAACTTCCGAGCCGACAAGGTGACGCAAGTTCGAACGGTCGGCACCTTCGCAGCAGCAGCGACCGCAACCGCTCTCCGCGGCGGCGACAATCTCTCGACCTCAGCCTCGAACGGGATTTACAACTTCGGTTCCGGCGATCCGACGACGGCGACAGATCGGGCGATTGGCTTTCTCTCATCATCGGGTGGAACAACAAGCGGAAATCTCTACGCGTTTTACGCCAACAACACCGGCGCGGCGTTTTCCGGCCTGACGATTTCCTACGACATCGAGAAGTACCGCAATGGCTCGAACACGGCCGGTTTCCGCGTTCAACTTTTTTATTCGTTTGATGGGACGGCGTGGACCGCCGCTCCTTCCGCTTTCAACACCGCTTTCGGCGCCGATGCGAACAACAACGGTTTCACTCCATCGCCCGGCGTGACCCAGCCGGTCACGGCGCAGACGCTGACGGTCAACATCCCGGCCAGCAGCAATTTCTATCTGGCATGGAACTACTCGGTCGCGACCGGGACGACCGTCACAAACTCGCAGGCGCTGGCGATCGACAACGTGTCGGTGCAAGCGATCGCAGGACCCGCATTCCCGACCCTCAGCATCAATGACGTCTCGGCGCAGGAAGGCGATAGCGGCAGTCAGCTCTTCAACTTCGTCGTTTCGCTGTCGTCAGCGGCGCCGGCGGGCGGAGTCAGCTTCTCGATCGCCACGCAGGATGGCACCGCGACCGTCGCCGACAGCGACTACGTTCAGAGCTCGGCCAATGTCACCATCCCACAGGGCGGGACTTCCTTCACCTTTCCGGTGTCGGTCAACGGCGACAACAACATCGAGCCCAACGAGACTTTCTTCGTCAACGTCACGAACGTGACGACCGGTGTGATCGTCGCGAAGAGTAAGGGAACCGGGACGATCGTCAATGACGACACATCCACACCTCCGACAGGCATGGGCATAGCGACGCCAGCTTCACTTTCGGCAGGGGACACGACCACGCTCAGTGTCACCGTTGTTCCGGGAACGAAACCGACCAGCACCGGCATCACCGTCACCGGCAACCTTTCGCCCATCGGCGGCTCGCCGACCCAGGCGTTCAACGGGAGCGGCAACACGTTCACGTTTGACGCGCAGGTTACTCCCGACACGACCGCAGGCGTGAAGACGCTTGGCATCACCATCTCCGATTCGCAGACGCGATCGAGCACGACGTCGATCTCAGTCACGGTGCAGACGCCGCCCGCGCCCGCCAACCACATCGTGATCAGTCAGATCTACGGAGGCGGCGGCAACAGCGGCGCGACGTTCACCAACGACTTTGTCGAGCTGTACAACCCCACCGCCAATCCGCAGGACCTGGCCGGCTGGACGATTCAATACGCATCGGCGACCGGAACGAGCTGGACCAACAATCAACCTCTGGCCGGCATCATCGGAGCGGGCGAGTATTTCCTGATCTCGCTGGCGTCGGGCGGCTCCGTTGGCTCGCCGCTGCCGGTGCAGGCAAACATCATCGGAAGCATCAACATGAGCGCAACCGCGGGAAAAGTGGCGCTGGTCCATCGCGGAACGCCGCTGACGACATGCAGCGATGCCGACATCGTCGATTTCGTGGGCTACGGGACGTCGGCGAATTGCCGCGAAGGTGCCAACGCCGGCGACAACACCGCCGCGCCGAGCAACAGCTCCGCGATCTTCCGAAAAGACGGCGGCAAAACGGACACCAACAACAACCACAACGACTTCTTCGTGTCGGCGCCGAATCCACGGCGCACGGCGCCGATCGTGGAGGTCGGTCCGTTCGTGGTCAGCACCGATCCCGGCTTCAACGACAGCGGCAACCCGCACGACACCAGCATCACCGTGAATTTCAGCGAGGCCGTCGACGCGGTCGGGCAGTGGTACGACATCACATGCGGGTCGGGCTCACATAACGACGCCACCACCGCGCACACCAACGATTTCAAAACCTGGGTCATCACCCCCAATACGATTTTCAACTTCGGCGAGACATGCAGCGTGAGAATTTTCCAGAACGCCGTGCACGATCAGGACCTCGACGACAGCGCGCCCAACACCGACACCCTTCCTTCCGACTACGTCTGGTCGTTCACCGTGGTCGGCGCTGGTCTGAGTGCACCGTACGCTTCGAGCGTCCATCTGCTGATGGGCAATCCGACCAATGCGATGGCCAGCCTCGCCACGCCTAACAACTATCTGATGGAGAAGCCGACCTACTCGCTCTCGTACAACAAGACCCTCGGCCGGCCCAACTGGGTGAGCTGGCATCTGGACAATTCATGGTACGGCTCACTCGCACGCAACGACACGTTCCGCCCCGATCCGTCCGTTCTGCCCGATTGGTATCGGGTGCAGGCATTCGATTTCTTCACGACCGGTTTCGATCGCGGCCACATGACGCCCAACGCCGATCGCGACAATCCAAACCGCGTCCCGATCAATCAGGAAACCTACCTGATGTCGAACATGGTCGCGCAATCGCCCGACAACAATCAGGGGCCGTGGGCAAACCTCGAAAACTATCTCCGGACTCTTACCAACGCTGGTCAGGAGATCTACATCGTCGCCGGCCCCGCGGGTATGGGTGGCACGGGCAGCAGTGGCTTCATGAACACCATCGCCAACGGCCACGTCACAGTTCCAGCGTACACGTGGAAAGCAGCGCTGGTCCTTCCGAATCCTCACAGTGACAGCGACGTCGCGCGCGTGACGGCCGCCACGCGCACCATCGCGGTCATCATGCCCAACATTCAGGGCATCCGATCCTCACCCAACAATCCGAGCGATTGGCAGAACTATCTGACGACCGTCGACGCCATCGAGCAGTTGTGCGTCTGCGATCTCTACTCGAACGTTCCGCAGGCGATCCAGAACAGCATCGAGGCCGGAACGAACGGCGCGAATCCGCCGGGCGTCGAGGGTCAGAGCCAGAGCTTCAACGAGGACGTTGCTGCCGCCCTCAATTTGCATGATCCGGCGAGTCCTGATCCGAACGCGACCTTCACCTACATCATCGCGACGCCGCCTTCGCACGGCACGCTGTCCGGAGCAGCTCCGGCGTTGACATACACGCCGGCGCCGGATTTCAACGGCAACGACACGTTCACGTGGCGCGTGAATGACGGACATGCATTGTCGAACACTGCCACCGTGAATATCAGCGTCCTCGAGGTCAACGATGCGCCCACCGCAAACGCCGATCAGAAGAGCACAAATGAAGATACGCCGCTGACGTTTTCGGCATCGGATCTGTTGGCAAACGATTCGGCTGGACCGGCAAACGAGAGCAATCAGACGTTGACGGTGATGAACGTGAGCGCAACGCCTGACACGCACGGCGCAGTGCAGCTCACCGGCGGTCAAATCACGTACACGCCTGCACCCGATTACAACGGCCTGGCCAGCTTCACCTACACGATCCAGGACAACGGATTCACGGCCGGCTTGTCCGATCCGAAGTCCGCCAACGGAACGGTCAACGTCAACGTGATTCCCGTCAACGATCCGCCTGTGCTGACTGACGTGCCGTCGATCGCAACCATTCCGGAGTTGGCGGCCTACACGTTTACAGCACATGCGGCGGACATCGATTCGCCGACGCTGACGTTTTCGCTGATCAACGCGCCCGACGGCGCGGCCATCGACGCCGCAACCGGTAAGTTCTCATGGACGCCCACCGAAGCGCAGGGCGGCACACAAGGCCCGTTCACGTTTACGGTACGCGTCTCGGACGGCTCTCTCAACGCCGACGCCTCGATCTCCATCGGCGTGACGGAGGTCAATCAACCGCCCGATCTCGCGCCTATCGATAGCAAAACCGTCTTCCTGGGCGACACTCTCAACTTCAAAGCCGTGGCATCCGACGTCGACATTCCGGTCCAGACGATTTCGTACAGCCTCGACGCAACCGCTCCGCCGGGCTCCTCGATCGACCCGGCAACGGGCGCGTTTGCGTGGACGCCCACCGGAGATCAGGCCGGACTGACTTTCACCTTCGATGTCATCGCCAGCGACGGGGTGGCATCGACGCCGGTTCCCGTCACCGTCAACGTCGTCGACAAGACGCCGCCGGTGATGTCGGCATTGACGTTTAGTGAGACGCGGCTGTGGCCACCGAATCATCAGATGGTCAATGTCACGGTCGACTACACCGTCTTCGACCTCGGCGATCCGAATCCTGGTTGTGTTCTGTCCGTGACCAGCAACGAGCCGGTCAACGGCCTCGGCGACGGGGACCAGACTCCGGATTGGAACGTGATCGATTGGCATCACATCCAGTTGCGCGCAGAGCGGGCCGCGAAAGGCAACGGCCGGATCTACACGGTGCTCAGCGATTGCAGGGATCGTTTCGGCAACGCATCGCAGAAGAGCGCGACGGTGAGCGTGCCGAAGGACAACAGCGGGAAGTAGATGGGGTCAGATCCCCGTCACGCGAATCACTTCTTCAAATGTCGTGATGCCTTCCGCCAGCTTGCGCAATGCGGATTGGCGGAGGGTGCGCATGCCGCGCTTGATGGCCATGTCTTTGATCTTGAGGAAGTCCTCGGAGCGATCGATGAGATCGCGAATGGCGTTGTCGATGGGCAGGATCTCGAAAATCCCCGAGCGGCCGAAATAGCCGGTGTTGCGGCAGCGAATGCAACCCGCACCTTCCTTCACGATGATGCGCTTGCCAGCCGGCGCCTGCAGATTGAGCATCCCCGCTTCTTCAACGGTCAGCGGGCGGTTGCTTTTACAGTCCTCACAGATCTTTCGCACCAGTCGCTGCGCCATCGTTCCGATGAGCGTCGACGAGATCAGGAACGGCTGGATGCCGAGGTCGATCAGGCGCGTGACGGAGGTGGCGGCGTCATTGGTGTGCAGCGTGGAGAAGACGAGATGTCCGGTCAGCGCCGACTGCACCGCGTTCTCGGCGGTCTCCTCATCGCGGATCTCGCCGACCATGATGATGTCGGGGTCCTGGCGCAGTATCGTCCGTAGAGCGGCGCCAAAAGTGATTCCGATCTTCGTCTGCACCGAGGTTTGATTGAACTCCTCGTGCACCATTTCGATCGGATCTTCGATGGTGGTGATGTTGATCTCCGGCGACGCCAGTGTCTTCAGAGCGGAATAGAGCGTCACGGTCTTTCCCGAACCGGTCGGGCCGGTCACCAGGATGATCCCGTGCGGCCGCTGGATCCATTCGTTGAACGTCTTCAGCTCGTCTTCGTAGAAGCCGAGCCCCGACAGCGTCCGGAGGAGAACGTCGGGATCGAAGATGCGCATGACGACTTTTTCGCCGAAGGCGATCGGCAGGGTGGAGACGCGCAGCTCGATTTCTTTTCCTTCGTGGTCGGTCTTGATGCGGCCGTCCTGCGGGCGTCGCTTCTCGGCGATGTCCATCCGGCACATCGTCTTGAGCCGCGAGGTGATCGCGAGATTCACCAGCTTGGGGACGCGCTGGATCTCGTGCAACACGCCATCGATGCGGAACCGGATGATGGCGTGCTCGCGCTTCGGCTCGATGTGAATGTCCGACGCGCGTGAGTCGTAAGCATGCTGGAGCAGGAAATCGACGGCGTTGACGATGTGGGCATCGCTGGTCTCGATCTCGGCGCCCGATTTGAGCTTGACGTATTGCTCGAGGTTGCTCAGATCAATCGCGCCGCGTCCGAGGTCGCGTTGCGCTTTGGTGACTGAGGCGCGGAAGCCGTACTGCTCTGTGATCACGCCCATCACGTCGCTCTCGGAAGAGACCACCAGCTCGATTTCCTGCTGCACCATCTGGTGGAAGGTGTCGACGGCGCTGGTGTCGAACGGATTGACGATCGACACGATCAGCTTTCCGTCGCGCACAGCCACCGGGACCATCTTGTGTTTGCGCGCGAACGGGCGCGAGATCTTGGCCTCGATCATCTCCACGTCGAGCTTGAGCGGATCGATCTTGAAAAAGTGAAGATGGGCATCCTCGGCGATCAGGCGCGCCAGGAGGAAGTCGTCGATGCGGGTGCCGCTGCCGCTGGCGTCGGTGAGGTTCATCCCCATCAACGCCTTGAAGGGGCTGGCCTCGTCCTCGGCGCGCGACTTCGACGAGCGCGACTGTGTGCGGAACTGCTTGTCGAGATTCTCGACCTCAGCGCGCTGCTTCTCGTCGATGAAGCCGGCGTTGAAGAGAAGGCCCCCCAGGTAGGAAATCGTGATCTCGCGCGACTTGCGATGCGAGGCAATCGGAGTGACAGTCATGCGTGCGCTAAAAAACCCGACTTTCCATCATTCTACTCCCGCACTTCCAGCAGAAATCCCTTCAGGTACTCTCCCTCCGGACAATAGATCGACACCGGATGATCGGGCCCCGCGGTGAGACGGCGAAGGATCGAAATTCGCCTGCCGGCGTCGAGCGCGGCCGCAAAGATGACCTTCTGAAAGAGGTCGAGCGACATGTGGCCGGAGCAGGAAAACGTGAGCATCATGCCACGCGATTCGAGAAGCCGCATAGCGTACAAATTGATGTCCTTGTAGCCGCGCGCCGCTCGATCGACTTCCACGCGGCGCTTCGCGAACGCCGGCGGATCGCAGACGATCAAACCGAATCGCTGTTTCGCGGCGGCCAGCTTGCGGACGTGTGCGAACGCGTCCGCCACTGTAAATCGTACACTATTTGATGACTGATTAATGTCATGATTTTTGCGTGCCTGTTCGATCGCGACATCCGAACCGTCGACGTTCTCGACTGACGTTGCTCCACCCGCCGCCGCATAGACGCCGAAGGCACCGGTGTACGAGAAGAGATTGAGGACCGCTTTCCCCGGCGCGAGCTGCCGCACCAGCGCCCGGTTCTCGCGCTGGTCGAGAAAGAATCCGGTCTTCTGTCCAGCCGCCGGATCGACTTCGAAGCGCAATCCGTTTTCGACGATGGTGGTGGCGGGCGATCCGTCGCCGATGACTTCCGGCTCCGTCGAAAGCTGCTCGAGCTGCCGTGCCGGCAGATCGTTGTTGAGGTAGATGAGCCGCGGACGCAGGTCGCGGCCGATGATGTCCACGACCAGCTTCTTGATGCGCTCCAACCCGGCATTGGCGACCTCGGCGACCACGACGTCGTTGTAGAGATCGATCACCAAACCGCTCAGCTCGTCACCTTCCGCGTTCACGACCCGGACGGCGTTGGTCTCCTTCGTGAGCAGCGGCCGGCGCCGCTCGATTGCCGCCGCCACTCGATTTCCGATGAGCTCTTCGGTCAGCTCCTCATTGCCGAAAGTGACAGCGCGGAGGAGGATTTCCGATCGCGGCGAATAAAAGCCGGACGCGACCCGCACGCCGGCGCCGTCGTACAGATCGGCGATGGCGGCGCCGGCCGGCCCGCTCTCGGCGGCGATGGCCCCGGTAAAAATCCACGGATGCCGATTGGCGATGACCCGCTCCTTGCCGCGCTTGAGGGTCAGTCGCCTCCGGTTGTCAGGAAGAAAAATTTCGTCCATCGATAGCTCTTATAATGAGTGCAAATGCCAGCCTCTCGCGAGAAACGGTTTCTGACCCGTTGCCAGGAAGAAGTGTACCGGCAGGTGAAGTCGTATCTCGACGAGCTCGTCGACGAGCACTTCGACGATGCTGAGCACTGCGATTTCTACCTGAAGTATGGAACGACCGTGCTGGAGATCTCGATCGAGCCCTACGAAGAAGATGATGCCGTGGTGGAGGTCCTCGCATTTTGCGTGCAGGGCGTCGAGCCCTCATTCGCGATGATGCGCGAGCTCCTCCGCCTCAACTCCGACGTTCCCCTCGGCGCCTTCAGCATGGTGGGGAGCGATGTTTTCTTTTCGCATTCGTTTCTCGGTCGCCGTCTGCGGCCGGAGCAATTCATCGCCTCGCTCGACAGCGTGGCCAACATCTCGGATGAGTACGACGACAAGCTGGTCGCGCAGTACGGCGGCGAGACGGCACTGGAGCGGATGCGGAGCGGAAAACCGCGGCCGGGAATCTCGCAAAAGGCGGAACAGAACTGAGAGTCAATTGATCCTGAGCGGGGGTGGATGGGTTGCGCGGTCTCGGGGTCGCGAAGTCTCGCTGTGCTCTCACTACGAGACCGCGTATCCGCGAGACCACGAGACCGGCCCGCGCTCAGGATAAAATGTAGGGAGTGAGCGGCATATCCCTTGCTGTTTGAAGACAGCATGCGGATCTGGGGAGAGGCGATGGTTGGCGCTATTTTTGTTTTGACGGCTGCCCTTAGCGGTTGCACCGGCGGGCAAGAGGGGAGCGCCGCCGAGGAACAGGTCCCGAAAAAGAATCCGATTGCGAACGGAACGATCGCCGCGGCACAGCCGCAGGTCGATGTGAAAAAAGAGCTGAAATCCATCAGCCAGGCAATCCCTGTTTACGCCGGTGCGAAATATCGCGACGATCTGACGCGCCGCGACTCGGTCATGATCAAGAACCAGTACGGATCGGGTGCCGAGGTCTACACGCTGGCGACGGACGATTCGTTTCCGCAGGTCTATCACTACTACACGACCTACCTGGCGCAGTTCCGCGCCTATCCGCCGCAACCGCCGTTTCCGCCGCAGCAGAACTGGCGGACCCTGGAAGTGCAATTGAATCAGGCCATGCAGGACCCCTTCATTCCCGGCGACACGCTCAAGCCGGGCGATCGGCAGATCACGCTGCAGGTTGCGGAGACGGAAGCCGCGCCGAAGATCGTGATCCGCTACATCATCCTGCCCGCGACAGGCGGGCAGCAGGTGGCCGCGAAGTAGGTCGTGTACCCCTGGCGTCGCATCCTCATTCCGACGGACTTCTCAACAGCTTCGGAATGGGCGTTTGACGACGCGGTGCGCATTGCCGCGTCATCGAACGCTGAGCTGTTGATCCTTCACATTCGAATGACGCGCATCTCTGCTCCGGAGCAATTGCGGTTCCCCGCCGGCGATGCCGTTTACGAATACGCTGAAAAGCAGGAGCTCGAGAACCTGCGCGAGCACGTGCGGCGGGCGAACTCCAATATCGCGACGCGTCTCATCGTGCGGCGCGCGCCCGATCCCGGCGACGAGATCAGCAATACAGCGCGCAGTGAAAACGCGGATCTCATCATCATCGCGACGCACGCGCGGCACCACGTCGCGCACTTGATCATCGGGGCGACGACCTGGCGCGTCATCACCGATCCTCCCGCGCCGGTTCTGGCGGTTCGATATGGCATTCGCAAGCGATCGGGACTGAGGCGCGTCGTCGTTCCGGTCCATCTGCAGCAGGCATCCGACGCCGCCGCCGAGCTGGCAGCCACGATCGCCAAGCGCGAGGGGGGCGAGGTGCACTTCCTGATCGTGTGCAGCGAGGCCGAGCGCAGCGCCGCCGACTCCAAAGTGGAGGCCGTCGCCTCACGCCTGGGCATCTCCGCGAAAAAGGTCGTCATCGCCGGCGACAACGTGGAGCGTGAAGTCATCCGTTACGTCAGCGAATCCGGCGCCGACGCCGTCTTCGTGAACGCGCAGCGCGAAATCGGCGCGGTCAAGCAGGAGATCATCCGTCACATCTCGACGCCCGTCATGATCGTCCCGGCGAAGTAAACGAACCGGCCCGTCGCGCGTATCTTTTGTATGGGCGTTGTCATCGCGCTGGTCGTCCTCTCGCTGTTTTTCGGCTTGCTGGAGCGATGGTTCGGCGCGCTGCCGCCCCGCTCGATCTGGCGCCGCGCCCGTCGGATCGATTTTCTCTACTGGTTTTTCACGCCACTGGTCACGCGCGCGATTTCCGCCGTCCTCGCCGGAGCAACGTTCCTCCTTCTGGCGCGAGTCACCGGACGCGGTTTCGGATCGTCATGGTTTGCATCGCAGCCGCTGGCGCTGCAGTGGATCGAAGTCCTCATCGGCGGCGACTTGACGGGATATCTCACCCATCGACTCTTTCATCGCCGCCCGCTGTGGCGATTTCACGCCATCCATCACAGCTCCGAATCGCTGGACTGGCTGGCCGCGGCCCGGGTGCATCCCCTGAACGAAGCGATCAGCCGCGTGCTGCAGCTCATTCCGTTTTTCCTTCTCGGATTTGATCCCCGCGTCGTCGCGGCCGCCATTCCCTTCCTCACCTTCTACACCATCTTCCTGCACGCGAATCTGCGATGGGATTTCGGCCCGCTGCGCACCGTCATCGCGAGCCCGCGTTTTCACCGCTGGCATCACACATCGGAGGAGGAAGGCCTCGATCGCAATTTCGCCGGACTCTTTCCGTGGATCGACATCCTTTTCGGCACGTTCTACATGCCGGTGCAGCGGGAGCCACAAAGATTCGGCCTCCATCACGAGCCAATACCCACCACTTTCGTCGCGCAGCTCGCCTATCCGTTCCAGCGCGCGAGATAAGTCGAAAACTAAGGGTAGGGAAACGGCTCTGAGCGTCACTCCTAATAGGGAATCATGTCTCTAAAGCTCGTCGTGCCGACCGAAGAGAACGAACAGATGACGAATCCCGCTACTGAGACCGTCGTTCTTTCGGGGGCACACATCGAGTATCTCGAACGGATATCGCCCGAGTTGAACCCCGCCTTCGGCTGGTCGCATGCGATCCGTACGATCCTCGATCGTTTCGAGCAGAGCGGGATCGATCTCACTGCGGCGAGCAGTGAGGAAGAAATCGCGCGACTAGCAGCGGCGCAGCTGCGCTCTAACGAAGCGCCTTGCGCTTCGGCATCGAACCCGTCAGCAGTTCGACGAGAGTATCGATCGAATCTGCCTGGGACAGGTCGATGCCGCTCTGGAAGGCTGCCTCAATAAGTCCGCGGATGATCTCCGCGCGGCTGATCGCTCGTCCATGCTTCAGACGGATGTCGATCGCCAGACGATCGAGGTAAGCCACATGCCGATCGAGCAACACTACCGTGATCTTTGCCCACGGTTCCGTGTGCACGATCGGACGCCCACGATTGGGTTTCGTCGTTGGTCCTGGACTCACACTTTCTCCTCTCTTCTGAATTAGTCGCGGGGGGTATTTATCCATTGCCGGGAACCGGCAGAGTCTACGCCCACGGATGGGCTCAAGTCCATCCGTAAATAGATAACGAAGGCCTTTTATAGCGCCAAGTGGAACGGCTGCTAGAAGTTAGCTGATGGCCCGCCGGCCGAAGGCGCGGAGCCCCAGCCATAGGAAGACGCCACAAATCGCGACCAGCGCTCCCAGGACCGCCACCACCGACATGTGGGGCACGGTCGGTGTCAGCGCGGCCCGCATGCCTTCCGAAACGTAAACCAGCGGGTCGATCAGCACGATGTACTTCATCGCGCGCACGTGTCCGAGTCCAATCCACGGATAGTACGTGCAGCCGAACATGATCATCGGCGCAAGGATCACGCTGAACATCAATCCGATCTGCTGGGGTGGAATGGCGGTACCGAGAAACAGTCCCATCGCAGAAAACGCCGCGCCGGAAAGAATGGTGACGACGATCAACAATCCGAAATTCGCGAATGTCAGGCCGGGAATCGGGCCCATGATGATGCGCGCGACCGGCAACACAAACAATGCCGCGATCATCCCCTGTAGAACGCCCGCTACGATTTTCTCGACGGCCACCAGATACGTCGGAATGGGCGCGAGTAATCGGTCCTCGATCTCTTTGGTGTATCCGAAGTCGGCAACCATCGGAAGGGCCACTGACTGAATCGCCGACATTGCCAGGCTCAGAGCCAGAACACCGGGAATCATCATGGTCGTGAAGACTCTCGGGACGAGGCCCATGCGCGGAAGGAGAAATCCAAAAACGGTCACGATCAGAATCGGCTGGAGCGTTGTGCGGATCAGGAAGAACGGGAGCTCGCGCCGCGCAACCGTGACGTCGCGCAGCAGAATCGCAGAGAACACGCGGGCGGGTGAAACGGTGGCGCTCATGCCAGTTTCCTTCCTGTCAGCGAGATGAACAGCGTCTCGAGGCTCGGACGCGAAATGTGAATGTCTGTGACCGTCAGGCCCTGCGCCTCACCCGCCACGATCAGCGCCGGAATGATCTCGCCGCCGCGCCGGCTGAAAACCCGGAGCAACGAACCACGAGCCTCCCATTTTGAAATTCCATCAATGTCGAGAGCGACCTTGGAAGCATCGCCATCAAATGAAACATCGATCAGCGTATCGCCCGGCGCCTGCGCCTTCAGTTTCGCCGGCGTATCGAGGGCCAGCAGCTTCCCCCGATCGAGAATCGCGAGGCGATCGCACAACTGATCGGCTTCCTCCATGTAGTGCGTCGTCATGATGATTGTCCGCCCCTGCCGATGCAGCTCGCGCAGAATCTCCCACAGCGCGTGGCGCGCCTGCGGGTCGAGTCCGACCGTCGGTTCGTCGAGGAACAGAACGCGCGGCTCGTGCGTCAACGCCCGCGCAATCATCAGGCGCTGCTGCTGGCCGCCGGAGAGCTGATCGACTTTCCCATCCTTCTTGTCGGCGATGCCGAGGAGATCGAGCAGTTGCAGCGATCGACGATGCGCCTCCGCACGCGGGACACCGAAATACGCCGCGTGAAAGACCAGATTCTCAATCACGCTCAGACCGCGGTCCGGATTCGGCCGCTGCGGAACAACGCCGATCCGCTGGCGCACCGCCGAAGGATCGGTCGCTACTTTCACGCCTGCGACGATCGCGTCGCCGGAGGTCGCGCGCACGCGCGTGGTGAGGATGCCGATGGTGGTCGTCTTCCCCGCGCCATTGGGGCCCAGCATGCCGAAAAACTCCCCTTCCGCGACCGTGAGATCGAGGGAGTCGAGTGCGGCGACCGTGGCGGCTCCATAGACTTTGCGCAGCGACTTCATGATGACAGCTTCTGACATGCGAACGTGAATTTACATTCACATTAGTCTCATGTCAACATGAATGCGATGGACATCGCTCGCCTCCCGAAGCAGGCCCGAAGCCGGCTCACCCTGCATCGCCTCCTCTCGGCGGCGGAGGCTCTTCTCGACCACGGCGGGCTGGAGGCGGCCACGGTTCCTGCGATCGCGCGGGCGGCGGGCGTCTCGGTGGGAGTCGTCTATCGCCGTTTCCCCGACAAAGACATGCTGCTGCGCGCGGTCTACGAGCGCGCGTTCCAGAACATCGCGCAGCAGAATGTTTCGAAGCTGCAGCAAGTGGCCACCATCGACCTCCCGCTTCCGGCTCTGGTGCGAGGAATGGTGAAGGGGATCGCCGAGGGTTATCGGCGCAAGCGCAATCTGCTGCGCGCTCTGACGCGGTACGCCCGCACGCATCACGATCCCGAATTCCGCGAGCTCGCCCGAAAAATGAATCGCGCGACGCTGTTCAGTGTCGTCGCGCTGCTGCTGCGCCACCGCGATGAGATCAGGCATCCGAATCCGGAGGTCGCCATCGAATTCGGTCTACTCGCGGTGTCGTCAGTGCTGCACTTGTTGATTCTCGAGGAAGAGCCATCAGCCGGCATTCGCCCTCCCGACCAATTCGAGGAAGAGCTCACGCGCATGTTCCTCGCCTACCTCGGCGTCACCGAGTAGTCTTGGCTGATGCATACGCTTGCGCTGCTTCTCGCCATGGCGATGACGCGACCACGTGCCCGCGACCTCGGTGTGGTCATCGGCACGTTGCCGACCGGACCGCTCAACGCGATCACCGATGTCGCCGGCGTGCGGGTCGGACATGCGACGCTCATCCGCGGCGACAACATCCGCACCGGAGCGACCGCCATCCTCCCGCACGGCGGAAATCTCTTCCAGGAGAAAGTGCCGGCCGCCGTTTTCGTCGGCAACGGATTCGGCAAGATCATGGGAACGACGCAGATCGAAGAGCTGGGCGAAATCGAGACGCCGATTCTTCTGACGTCCACGCTCAACGTGTCGCGGGTCGCCGATGCGCTGCTCGACTACATGCTCGCACTTCCGGGCAATGAGCAGGTGCGATCGATCAACGCTGTCGTCGCGGAGACGAACGACGGTGCGCTCAACGACATTCGATCGCGGCCGGTCGGACGCGACGAAGTTTTTCAGGCGATCAAGTCCTCGAGCAGCGGACCGGTCGAAGAAGGCTCGGTCGGCGCGGGCACCGGGACCATCGCATTCGGATTCAAAGGCGGCATCGGGACTGCCTCGCGTCGATTGCAGAGCGGTCATACCGTCGGCGTTCTGGTGCAGACCAATTTCGGCGGATCGCTCACGATCGCGGGCGCGCCGGTAGGACGCGAGCTCGCGCCGCCGGGGTCGGCGGCGCCCCACGGCGCAGGCTCGTGCGTGATCGTCATCGCGACCGATGCGCCGGTCGATGCGCGCAATCTCAAGCGCATTGCGGCGCGAGCGATCATGGGGATGGCCCGCACCGGAGCTGCCGGATCGAACGGCAGCGGCGACTACGCCATCGCCTTCTCAACCTCGCGCGGCGCTGCAGCGATTGCAAACGACGCCATGTCACCTCTTTTTCTCGCCGCCATCGAGGCCACCGAGGAAGCAATCATCAATTCGCTCTTGCGCGCCACGACCGTGACCGGCAACGGCCATACGGCTGAGGCACTCCCCATCGACGCGACCAGTGGCATCCTCCGCAAGCACGGCGTCATCCCCTGACGGACCACGAATTGCACAGGCAGCGCGCGGAGGGTTGTCGATGTTCAGAAAGACGTCGGTCGTTCTTTTTCCACTTCTTCTTTTCGTCGCCGCATGTGGTTCGGGGGGCCTGGGCGGCGGCATTTCGCTGGACGAGGAATGGCAGCTCGGCAATCAGGCCGCTGCGCAGGTCGACCAGCAGGTCCGACTCGTCAACGATGCGCAGGCGAACGCCTATGTCCGCATGGTCGGGGAGCGGATTCACGCCGTAACGCCGCTCGCGAATCGTCCGTTCGATTTCAAGATCATCGATGATTCGACTGTCAACGCCTTCAGCCTTCCGGGCGGTCATGTCTACATCAACGCCGGGCTGATTCAGCAAGCCGACAAAGTCGACATGCTGGCGGGCGTTTTGGCGCACGAGATCAGCCACGTCGTTGCGCGGCACGCCATCAAACAGGTGCAGCAGGCACAGGAGATCAACGTCATCGGCAGCATCCTCCTCGGGCAGAATCAAAATGCGCTGGCGCAGATCGCGGCGCAGATTCTCGCCGGCGGCGCGATGGCGCGATTCAGTCGCGCCGACGAAAAGCAGGCCGACGACATGGGCCTCGACTTCATGGCCCAGGCCGGATACGACCCCCACGGCATGCTCGATATGTTTGAGAAGCTCCTCAGTCTCGAGCGGAGCAGGCCCGGCACGGTCGCACGCTTCTTCCAGGACCATCCCGGCACGCAGGACCGGATCAACGACATTTCGGGGCGCATCAGCCGGATGGGCCGAAGCAGCGGAATGGTCGACGATCCCGAATATCAGGTCATCCGCCGGCGTCTCGGATTCTGAGAACGCTTACAATTTGCATCCATGGCGCTAGTCAAATGTCCTGATTGCGGACACGACGTCTCCACCGCGGCCAGCGCGTGTCCGAATTGCGGGCGGCCGATGGCCGCGATGGCCGCTCCCACTCCGCAGACGGCACCGCCGGTGAAGGAAGAGACGCTGTGGCACGGCACGCCGTCGTGGCTGCTGCTGTTTGGCAAAGTCGTGCTGGCGTTCGTCGTCGCGATCGTACTAATTCTTATATACTATTTTGGTTATCAATTTCTCGCGCCGTACGGAACCATCGTGTGGATCGTGATCGCCGCCATCGTGGTGTGGCAGATCGTTGCCGTCATCATCGCGCTGGCGCGAATTCGCACCACGCTCTACACCGTGACCAACCAGCGCGTGATCATCGAGACCGGCCTGACGACCAAATCGGTTGAGGACATCGACCTTCGCTACATCGACGACTCGCAATTCCACCAGACCTTCATCGAGCGCGTCCTGGGCATCGGCAACGTGACGATCATTTCGTCCGACAAGACCTTGCCGACGTATGCAATGCGAGGAATTCGCGATCCGCGGGGCGTGCGCGAGCTCATTCGCGCGAACGCCTATCAGGTTTCGCAGCGACAGCTCTTCACGAGAGCGACGTAGGGGCGCCCAGCGCGCGCCCTTCCTAGAACAACTCTTCCACCGGCTTGTAGGTGCCGTCCTTCGCGAACGGAACGTACTCGAATCCGCGATTGAGCGGATCGTCGTGCCGGACGGTGGTGTAGTCGATGCCAAGGGCCGAGTAGATCGTGCAGGTGACGTCTTCGGGACGCACGTCGCGATTCTGGCTCCAACCGTAGTCCGCGACGTCGTTGCCGGTGGCATCTGTCTTTCCGATCACCAGGCCGCCGCGAATTCCGCCGCCCGCCCACACCGTCGACATCCGCAGATTGTGATCGCGGCCCGCCTGATTGTTGAGCGCACCGACCGTCCGCCCGAACTCGGCGACAACCACGACCAGCGTTTCATCGAGGAGCGTCTTGCCGCTGGCCGATCCCGGCATCGACTGCAGGTCGGTCATCAGCGCGCCGAATGCCGGATCGAATTGCGCGCACTGCGTGTACAGCGAGTTCACGCCGTTGGCCGGTTTGTCGTAAATGCCGCTGTGATGATCCCACCCGTTGAGCGTTGCCTGAACGAATCGGGTTCCCTTCCGCGCCGCGACGAGATTGCGTGCGATGACCAGCGAGTCGCCGAAGGCGGAGCCGCCGTACTTGGTGTGCTCGTCGGTGGAAAAACTGAACAGCGCATTGATGTTAGGCGCGTCCATCAGCGCCTTCGATTGGTCGTAAAATGCGTTCATGTCGGAGGTCACTTTGCCGAGCGCGCCGGAAGTGCGATTGGCGTCGAGCTGATGGAGGAAATTCCAGCGATCGCTGAAGCGCGTGGCTCCGTCCGGATGCGCGATGGTCGGAAGCCCGGTGGACGCCGGCACGACCTGGAACGGTGCGTAGGTGGCGGGGAAATACCCTGCCGAGGGCATGCCGGTCGAGTTGAGCGCGATGAAACCCGGAAGAACGTCGCCGGTTTTCCTCGCTACCTGCTCCTCGAGCGATACCACCGACCCGATGTGCGGAGCGATGGCGCCGGTTGCTCCGGTCGGATTGCGCGCGATCTGCGCCCAGGTCTGGCCGAGCTGATGGACCGCAGCCCACGCCAGTCCGCTGCGCACCAGGCTCAGTTTGTCGAGATGTTCGGCGGTCTTCGGCATCAGACCCTGCGGGAATCGCAGATTGCCGCCGTTGTACGTTGTCGGAGCGAAGTCGGATGGCGTCCACGCGCCTTCTTTCAAGTCCCATGTGTCGATGTTGCTCGGTGCGCCGGCGAGGAAGATGAAGATGGCATTGGACGCGCTGTTGTGAAGCGCGGCGTTGGGCGCAACGCTCTTGCCGTAGAGGACGCGCGGGTTCAGCACGTCGAGGAAATACGAAGCGACGATGCCCGTCGCGCCGACCTGCAGAAAGCGGCGACGCGAAAATCCTTTGGCGTCTCCCAGCGGAAAGCCGCTGGCCTTTTTGCAGTCAGGGCACTCGATGGTGCTTTTGGGAAGTTTCGGTTTTCGCATGGCCGCCTTCAATCGAAGAGGAATTCCAGTGAGTTCAACAGCACCCACTGCAAATCCTCGGTCTTCTGAGCAAGAACACCGCTGGTGAGATACCCGATCGCCTGTTGCCGCTCGGCGGTGGTCGGCCGCCGTGACAGCGTTGCCAGGTAGATCTGATCGGCGATCGATCCCGGATCGGTCGTCGCTGCCAGCACTTTCGCAACTGTCGAATTCGCAGTGTTGCGATGCACGCGACTGACGACCACCTGCTGATCATTCATCAGCGACAGCGCCTGCGCGATCGACGTGTCGTTCGTGCGCGGGCTGTCGTCGCGATTTCCCCGGCCGAATTCGTCGAGAAAACGACCGTACGTGTTGCGCGCGGACTCCGTCGTGTCGGGAAGCTTCATCGCTGATGTGACCTGACCGATGCCATTGACGGTGAAAGTCACCGGAACAGCGGTCGCGCGCACGATCGCGTCGAGCATTTGTTCCGCGGGCAGCCGATGGGACAGATGGCGCGCAAAGTACGGAGTCCACGACTCGTTCCAGTTGCCGGGCGTGTATTGCGTCGAGAGCTGATAGGTGCTCGACATCGCGATCGTCTTCAGGATCGCGCGCAGATCGTACTTATCGGCGCTGAATTCGTTGGAGAGCTGCGTGAACAGATTCGGATGCGTCGGCTGCGAGTCGAGCTTGTTGAGGTCGATGTTGTTCACGGGCTCGACCAGTCCCATCCCGAACATCTCTTTCCAGAGATAGTTGACCGCCGCTCTCGAAAACTGCTGATGGGCCGTCAGTGTGCGGCCTAACGCGTCGCGATACGGCTCGCCGGGACGCGGACCTTCGCCCGTGAGAAAAAACGCCGGCGGCACCGCGCTCTGACCATTGACAGGCTGCCGCGGCGTCTTGTTCCCGGAGGTCGTGTTGAGCAGATACGCGCCATTGGGGAGGCTGTCCTGGACGTCGTACTTGAAGAGATTGGCGTTCGGGTTCGCGGGATCGGTGTAGGGCTGTCGCTGTGCACGCGTGCGCGTGAAGAATGCCGCCTCTCCCCAGAAGTCGTATCGCGTTTTCGATTTCAAATACGTGTTGACGAGGTCGAGATGCCCCAGCCCGTTGTGGCAGGAGAGGCAGAGCAGCGGAACGCCGAGAAACTTCTCGCCTGACTGAGCGGCAAGGTTGTCGTAGGTGTCCTGAACCGGACCGTTCGTCTGAATCTGGCGCACCCAGAAGTCGGAAGGTCCGTTGGTGAAGCTGTCGCCTTTGCCGGAGATGATCTCGCGGACCATCTGATCGTAGGGTTTTCCGTTTTTGACGGAATCGTGGATGTAGTTGTAGTAGGCGTTGCGGCCCACGTAGTACTCGCGGATGTTCGTCGAGACCTGTACGTTCTGCACCAGGTCGCCGAACCACATCGTCCAGCGATCGACGAAGGCGTCGGAGGCGAGGAGCTGATCGATCTTTTTCGCGCGCTTGTCGGTCGCGGTGTCAGCGACAAACGACTGCACGGTGGGGGTATCGGGGATCTGGCCGGTGAGATCGAGCGTCACGCGGCGGAGGAACTCCTCGTCACCGGCGATGGTGGTCGGAACGACGCCGTCCTGCCGCATCTTGTTGAAGACTTCGGTGTCAATGAAGTTGACGGCCGTCGGGAAGACGCTCTTGGGGGGCTCAACCACCCGATGCCGGCTCGGGGCCACCGCCTCGGTCGTCACGGATAGCTGGTGATAAAGAGCCTGCGGTGAGGGCACAACTGTCGGACCGAGAGGGCAAGTCGCTTTTTGGTCGCCGAGGAGGAGGGCCGGGCCGACGGCCAGGAGGGCGACCCACGATTTGTGCTTCATGGCAGGTTGGACGGCTCCGTCACCGCCGCCGTTTACAAGATGGGGTCAGACCTTTACTTTTTCCTTTTCCTACACGGAGTAGAGACGTGACCCGAGTCAAGTAGAGACGTGATCCGCGTCACGCCTACAGGGTGCTCGTTTTCTACAAGACGAAGAGAAAAGCAAAAGTAAAGGTCTGACCCCATCTCACGCGGGGTCGGTTTCGTGCAGCTTGCCGATGTCGATGCTGATCGTCCCGTCGGGGGCGGGAGGGTTGAAAAGATTCCGGAAGCGCGCTCCCCACACGACCTCATCGCCTTTGTACGACGATCGCGTATGGACGGTCTGCGAAAAGGTCTCGTCGAATCCGTTCAGCAGCACCAGAAACTCGGAATCGCATGATCTCAAATCATCGGGGCCGGCGTAGTCGTGAAGGGGGCTGTCGGAATCGATGGGATGGACGACCGTCCACGCCAACGGAAAAAACGACACGCCCTCGCGCTCGAGCTTGAGCGGGATGAACTCGCGCTGGTCGCCCCTGCCCTTCTTCCGCCTGGCCAGCAGGACTCTCGCTTCGAGATCGACGATCTGACTGCGCCGCTGATTGACGATGCGGAACATGAACGCCTTGATGTTCCGATAGGGGGCGATGACCGCCTGGTGGCTGAAGAGGATCAGCGCGGTCGGACGCGCAAATCGCGCGAAGACCACGCCCGCGATCACCGCGAAGGCCAGGATCCCGAAGAGCGACTCGATGGTCATCATCACGTTGGCCGCAAGTGTCATCGGAACGATGTTGCCGTAGCCGATGGTCGCGATGGTCTCGACGCTGAAGAAAAACGCGATGCCGAAGCGGCCTAAGACGGACGCCCTGCTGAAGTCCGTGAGGGCGTCGTGGCCGCACGCGAGGTAGGCAAACGCGAATACGGTATTGGAGAGCAGGTATGCCAACGCCAGCAATGAGAGAAATTTCGGCCAACTGATGGTGAGGAAATAGTGATAGGGCGACAGCTCCTGCCAGAAGCTCAGACCCTCGCGACGAACGTTGAAGCTTCCGTCGCGATTGAGAAACCGTTGCCGGCTCTCGCGAACGACGACCGAGCCGAATCCGAGATCAAGATTGATGTCGTCGGGGACTTGACTCACGCGCGCAAGTCTACCGGATGAACGAGAACCCGACCGCGATCAACAAGAGGACGACCACCGCCAGCGAGATGTAAAACGCCTGCACCGTCATCCTGTGCATGTCGACGTTTTTGCGGCGTTCGCCAAGCAGGTATTGGAGGTACTCGATGCGGGGGCGCACCGAGGCGACTTTCTCCTCGACGTCGGGATAGATCACCTGGTTGATGTCGGGCACGAAGATCACCGGAATGAACGTCGCCCCTCCGCTGCGCGTGACGTAGTTGGTGAGGGAGTCGTTGTGCGGCTGATCGCCCTCGGCAACCAGACAATGATAGACAGTCGTCGACTGCAGCACCGACAGCGCCTTCTGCAGCGGGCGTCGCGCGCGATAGGTGTTGACGACGCTCTCCGACGTCTGGCGCAGAATGCGCTCATTCAGCTCCGGAACGCGCGTGAAGATGAAAATCGTCTCGCCGTGGGCGACCGAGATTTTTTCCGGACGCGCGTAAATGACCTCGCCGAACCTGGTCCACTCGTCCAGGCTCTGGTCCGTCTTGAAGCCCTCTTCGGAGAGACGCGACATCAGGCGCGTGACCGGATCGGTCCCTTCCGGAGACTCAATCGGCTTTTCGGCTTTCAGCTCCTGCATATTTGTCGACCAGACGAATCAGGTCGGGGAATTCAAAAGGTTTGCCCATGTAGTCGTCAGCGCCACATTGTCTCGCTTTCTGAGCCAGATCGCGGTCGCCGGAGAGAACCACGTACGGAATATGTCGCGTCTCTTCCTGCGATTTGAGAGCGCTGCAAAGCTGTTCGCCCCCCATGCCTTTGATGGTCAGGTCGGCGAAGATCATCGAGGGTTTCAACTCTTTGGTGCGCCGCAGTGCCGTCTGCCCGTCGGCAATGATCTCGCACTTCCGGCCGCTGCGCTGCAAAACCAGCGCGATGAGGCGGGCGACCTGCGGATCATCTTCTACGATCAAAATCACAAATTCCTCGCCTCATTCAAACCGGACTCGAACACGTTTTCGCGCATGCCCCAGCGCCGCTCCCACTGCGCATCCCACCGCATTCCAGAGACAGTCGACCACGCTTGTCACACGCGTCGGAAGCGTTATTTGCCATGCGATCAATCCCAACGCAAATGCCACGCCTAGCAGGATCACGACGCCGTAGATCGATCTTCGCGCGCTGTTTGCCTGATCGACCGACAGAAAGGCAAGGGCGCCCCAGGGGAGGAAAAACAGAATGTCGGCTACTGCCGGCGCGATGACCGCGAGAACCGCGCTGCTGGTGGCAGGGATCGCGAGAATGTCGGCAAGCGACGAGTCGCGGTGATAGGCGTGGCCGGAGAGAAAGTAGATCGTCAGCGCCATGGCCGCCGACACGCCCAACCACAGAAATACTGTGATCCACCTGGGGATGTGAACGACATGCGTTTCTGTTTTCCCCATTACCGGACGACGAGCTGTTTGAAGGCGCGGACCACGCGCTCAACCCTGACGGGATCGACAGGCAACTCGACGTTACCGTCGCGCTTGACGCTCGTGCCGACGATCGCGCCATCGGCGTCGGCGTAAGCACCCGCGTTTTCGGACGTCAATCCGCTTCCGATGAGAATGGGTGCCTCGATCGCTGCTCGCGTCTGCATCAGGCGCGCGACATCGGCAGGTGCGCCGGTTTCACGGCCGGTGATGATGACGGCGTCGGCCATCCCGCGTTCACGCAGATCTCTCGCCATCTGCACTGCGTCGACCAATCCGATCGGCGCGGCGTGCTTCACCATGTGGTCGGCGAAGATCATCGCCTTTGGCGCGAAGTGCGCTCGATGCCGCAGCGTTTCCGCCGCCTCTCCTTCGATGATGCCCTGGTCGGCGACCATGACGCCGATATGAATATTGATGCGGATGAACGCGGCGCCGGTGGCCGCGGCGATGCCGAGGGCGGCGCGGGCGTCGTTGCGCAGGACGTTCACGCCGTGCGGAATCGAAATCTCGCGGGCAGCTTCGGTGATCACGCGTGTCATGGCAGCAATCGTCTCGGCATCGACGCGCTTTCGAAACGGGCGGTCACCAAAATTCTCGAACACGACGCCGTCGCAGCCGCCGGCCGCCAGGGCGTGCGCATCGGCAATGGCCGTCGCGATGACCGCATCGAGCGAGCCCCCGAACATCGGCGCACCCGGCAACGGGCGTAAGTGGACCATGCCGAAAATCGCCTGTCGGCCAAAACGTTCTGCGAACTCGGTTCTACTCAGCACTCAGGACTCAGAACTCAGGACTCAGAACTCAGGACTCTATAATGCCCGATCAGTGTCCGAGCTGAAGCTTTTCAACACGCTCACGCGCGAGAAGGAGACATTCGTCCCGCTGGTGCCGGGGCATGTACGCATGTACTCGTGTGGACCGACGGTCTACAGCCACCCGCACATCGGCAACATGCGGACCTTTCTGTGGAGCGACTTGTTACGCCGGTATCTCGAGTGGCGCGGCTACAAAGTCACTCAGATCATGAACATCACCGACGTCGACGACCGCATCATTCAGAACGCCAACGCCGCCGGACAGGACATCTACACCTACACCGCGCCGTTCATGACCTCCTTTCACGAGTCGCTTTGCGAGCTTCGCATTCGACCTGCCGACGCTTATCCGCGCGCGACGGGATATGTCCCGCAGATGGTGCGCCTGGTCGAGCGGCTCAACGCCACCGGGCACACCTACGTCGCGGACCGCTCGACCTACTTTCGGGTGGCGTCGTTCCCGAACTACGGCAAGCTCTCGAAGGTCGAGGTCGACGCGTCGAGCGGGTACAGCCGCATCGACGGCGATCACTACGACAAGGAAAGCGTCCGCGATTTCGTTCTCTGGAAGGCCAAGAAGGAATCGGAGCCATCGTGGCCCACGCAGTTGGGCGAAGGGCGGCCGGGATGGCATCTGGAGTGCTCGGCCATGTCGATGGAGCTCCTGGGCGAATCGTTCGACATCCACACCGGCGCGGTCGATCTGATCTTTCCACATCATGAAAATGAAATCGCGCAGAGCGAAGGCGCGACCGGAAAGCGGTTCGTGCGCTACTGGGTCCATGGCGAGCACCTCAACGTCGACCAGCAGAAGATGTCGAAGTCCCTCGGCAATATCTTCACGCTCTCGGAAATCAGAGAGATGGGCTTCGACCCGCTGGTGTTGCGCTATGCGCTGCTCTCCGTCCCGCACCGAACGAAGCTGAACTTCACGGAGCAATCGCTCGACGACGCACGGAATGCGCTCGGACGCATCGAGTCCTTCCTGCTGCGTCTCGACGAAGTCTCCCGATCGGCACCGCACGACGCGAAACATTCCGACGGGCACGCCGATGAGCTCATCGGACGTTTCCTGACCGATTTTCGGGAAGCGATGGATGATGATTTGAATACCGCCGCGGCACTCAGCGCAATGTTCGTTCTGATCCGCGACGCAAACAGCGCCATCGACGCCCGCAGGATCACCTCCGGCGACGCCGAGGGCCTGAAGGCTGCCTTGATGAAGATCGATCCGGTTCTCGACATCTTTCCCAAGCGCGATGACCCGCTGGACTCGAGCATCGAGAGACTGATCGAGGCGCGCAACGCGGCCCGAAGCTCGCGCAATTTTTCGGAGTCGGACCGCATTCGGGACCAGCTGCTCTCGCGCGGAATCATCCTGGAGGACACACTCGGAGGCACGCGATGGCGGCGAAAGTAGGTTGCTCGGTTGCTCGGTTGCCGGGTTGCTCGACTCAGCAACCGAGCAACTCAGGAACCCAGCAACCATGATCGGCTATCTGCAAGGCACCCTCAAGCATCTCGACGCCGCGACGGCGCTCATCGTCACCGATGGCGTCGGCTATGACGTACGCATCTCGCTGCAGACCTACTACAAACTCGAGGGGCAGCGCGACGCGGCGCTCGAGATTTACACGCATGTCCGCGAGGATGTGCTGGCCCTGTACGGTTTTGCCACCAGCCAGGAAAAATTCGCGTTCGAGAAATTGATTTCGATCTCGGGAATCGGACCGACACTCGCGCAGAAGATCCTGTCCGGCATCGAAGCGGCGGATCTGGCCGACGCCATTGCGCACAACGACACGCGCAAGCTCTCCTCGATCCCGGGCGTCGGAAAGAAAACTTCTGAACGCATCTGCCTCGAGCTCCGCGACAAACTCGTCTTCCCGGAGGCTGCAAGCGCGGAAGCGGCCTCACCATCGCGTCTTTCCGTCGACGATGACGTCCACTCCGCTCTGGTCAACCTCGGTTATCGCCCCCGCGACGCCGAGGCCGCGATCGAAGCGGCGCGAAAGCAGCTCGGGTCCGACGCCGAGTTTTCTCCCCTGCTCAAGGCGTCCCTGCGTCAGCTCACGAAGTCGTAACGACCGGCGTCCTGCGCCGCAGGAGCGAGTCGATGCTCCAGATTCCCGCGCCATGCGCCGCGATGAACAAAAATACGAAGCAGTAGACCACCGATAGCTCCCCCATGTTCTCGAGCGGATTCCAACCGTGGGGAAAGTGAAATTTGAAAAACGCCACCGCCATCGTGCCGGAAGCGAGAAATGCCGCCAATCCGGTGAGTAAACCGACGGCGACCAGCAGGCCGGTAACAGTTTCGATGATGCCGCCGGCGAAGATCAGTGGCGGCGTTGGACCGCCGGGGCCGGGCAGTTTGGGCCATCCCCAGAGAATTGCGGAACCGTGGAGGGCGAAAAGAATACCGACCACGAACCGCATGATTGCGAAAGTGTGAGCAGAAAAGCGCCCAATGACTGTAAACATCTAAACCTCCAGATTGCCGGGCGCGACTGCAAGAGGCTCACCATTTGCAGGAAAGCGGGCAAATGCGAAGGGTCTCGGTTCTTACAGTTCTGCTCGTTCTCGCGACGCAGCCGGCGTCCGCCGACCACGAAGGCCTCCGGCTCCTCGGGACGGCGTGGCCCGACGCCACGGCCGCGAAAATCAGCGAGATCGGGCGCGGCGTGGGCGTCGTCTTCAGTCCCGATCTCAGCGTATCCGGGAACTGCCGCTTCTATCAGTCGCTCGGCTTTGCGTGTTTCCAGGACGCTGACTGGTCGCGCGTCATCGATCAAATCCATCAGCACAATCTGCTGCACCCCGATCGCCGCGTCTACACGCTCGTTCTCGAGACCCACGGCACGAACGGCAACGGTTTGAAACTGCAGAAGAGCTACGCGCCCACTGCCGACCGCTCTTACATTTCAGTCGGCGCGCTGCAGGAGCGCCTGGAGCCGGAAGGAATCTTCTACATCATCATCAGCGCGTGCAATTCGGGCCGTTTGCTGCGGCCCTACATCTACAGCGACCTCGACCCGTACAACGGCGACCGCCTGTTCCTGCCGGCGACGTGCGGCATCATCAACGCATCCGATCGCTACGATCCGACGCGCGACGCCATCACCATCATCACGCCGATGTCCTCGCACATCGAGACGACGCTGGTCGGCTCGGTCAGCGAGCTCGCTCCGAAGACGCGCAATGCGATCCTGGCCTCCGCGCGCGCGTTGCGCATCACGCCGCCAACCCAGTTCGCGGTCTCCGACATGATGGTGCAAATGCTCACGCGAGATTCCCGCCTGGAGCTGGCCGCCAACCGCTACGTCGAGGAGTTGTCGGGAGTCATCAAGCCGGCCGACACAAGCGAGCAACTGTTCAAGCGGTTCGTCAAGTTCGTCAACGCCGTCGCGGCGCGTGAAAAAGTCACATCCCGAGTCGCGCAACGGTCGCCAGCCCGCACCGCGGGTCGGCGCGCAGGCGGAGTGCGGTAAGCGGATCGACGTCGACCCACGCGATCCGCTGTGCGCTCAGAGTCCTCCGCAGTCGGTCGGATGCGGCATGCAAACCGGCAATGGTCGAAACATCATCGACTGGTCCCCATGAATCGGCGAGCTCAGGACGCGGTCCGCTGAGCGACCAGACGAACAGCGGCACGCCGATGTCGTCCAGATAGCGTCGCACCGCGGCCGGGTCGTTGGCGCTGCTGTCGCGATTGCTGCTCAGAATGAAGACGACCGCGCGCCGACGCGATTCCGACATCGCCCGCAATCCGGCCACCGCCACGGCATCGGCGAACATCCGCGGCTCGTCGAAGGTGCGCCCGCTGTACTCCCGCGTCACGAACCACGGAATGCCGAGGGTAGACCCGCTGACATCCCACGAGGAGTCGAATAGGAGTGCCGTCCGCTGCCTCCCCGGCTCCACGTACTTCCTCGGAATCGGCCAAAGCATCCGCATCGAGGTCCCGTTGTCGAGCGCAATGGTTCGCAAAGCTGAACTTTGCGAGAAGTAACCGCTGCGCAACTGACGGGTCGGGTCGAGCGCGTGGATGGCCTCCGATGCATCGGGATCGCGGACGAAGATCACCACTGCGGTCGGTTTCTCGACCGCCGCGGTGCGGACCGCTTGACCGTCCGACAGCAGACAATTCTCAAATGACGCCGACTGCTGCGACGAGCTCACCGTCAGAAGAATAGGCGTGAGCTCGGACTTGGCGGTATCCGCGACCGCGCCGCCCACGACGATCTCCCGGCGCGCGACCACACCGTCGCCGAATTGCATCTCGGCCGCGATCAGATGCGGACGGGACCACTCCACCTGCGGAAATTGTGCATGATAATTAGTATCAATTTTAAGCCGCTTTCCGTCGAAAAAGATCACGGCCTTCCTCGGCGACTTGAATTGCACGTGCTCCCACCGCAGATCGGCGGCCACCGGTCCGATTGGTCCCGATTGCAGGACGATTTCGATTTCGGCCTCCCCGCGCGGCAGATTGAGGATCTGCGTCGCGCGGCCGACCTCGTTTCCCTTCTCGTCGTAGCCGATCGCTTCGAGCGCGCGCGGATCGAGCTCGCGTCCGAGGTCGATGGCAGCATGCCAGGGGGGCTGGGTCAGCGCCGCGACCTCGCGTCCCGACAGAAACATGCGCACCGACCTCACCGCCGGATCGGTCTGCACATCGATCGACTGCAATCCTGCCGCGATACCCAGGAAGAGCGAGACGAAGACGATCCGCGAGGATAAGATCACGGAAACATGCTCGCTTCGCTGGTGCTCCTGGCGCAAGTCGTCACCACACAGTTCACCGCAAAGTTGACGGACTCAGGCGACAGTCCGCCCATCATGGCAATTCCCCCGGACGCAATCGAGCCCGCGGAAGCTCTGACGCCTGCCTTTCACGTGGCGGCGCCAAATGCGCAGGCGCCGCGGCTGATGAACATCATCAGTCCGGCCATCGCGATTCCTTACAACTCGAGCATCCGACAAATCGAGGCGTTCTGGAACGGCGCGCCGTTGCGGCTGATCGATCCGCGCGGAACACTGCTCACCGAGGAAGCGCACTCGTTCGGCCCAATGATTCCGTTTTTCAAGCCGCTCTTCTCGCTCGCGGGAATCGCGCCCGGCAACGGAACGCTCGAGATTCGCGCATTCGATGCGGCGCACGCGCAGGTCGCATCCGCCTCGATCCCGAATCTGACCGTGGTCGCTCCGCCGACGCCGGTCCCGACGGCGACCATCGCGGCGATGCGACATCCGCGGATCTACTTGACGACCACGCGCCTGGCGGCGGCGCGAGCGCGCAATGACATCGCGTCGCAGCGATTCAATGCTGCCGTCGGATCCTTTCGCAGCGCGCTCGCCGCAATCCCCGATGTGACCTCAACCCAATTCAGCGACCGCATCTACGATCCCGAAGACTACATCCCGCTCCTCGGCCTGCAGAATCAGTTGGCAGCGGACTCTTCCCTCGCGCAAGCCGGGCACACACTCGCGATGCGGATCGCCAACGACTATGACACCGGCGTTCGCGATTTCGGTCGCGACACCGGATACGACATCCGCTTCCAGCTCCGCGATCTGATGCTGGCGTATGACTGGCTTTACGACACGTTCACGCCGGCCGAGCGCGCCGTGATCGTGCGCGTCGCCACGAAGTGGATCGACTGGTATCACAACACGCCGGGCTACGTGGAGAGCTGGCCGGTGGAGAACTACTACGCCGGATATCTGCAGGGAATCGCGCTCGTCGCGGTCGCGACTGCGGGCGACAATCCCGACGCCGATCGCATCTTCGCATTGTTGCGAACCAAACTTGCGAACGAAGTCCCCATCATGGACCAGCGCCTCGCCGGCGGCGATTGGGCCGAGGGGTGGAATTACGGGTGGTACAGCACGCTGGAGTTTTCGCTCGTCAACACGTTGCTCAAAGACCTCGGCGAAGACTGGAGCAGCGACTTCGACTGGCTTAACGGGCTGCCGACGAGCCTTTTGTTCATGACCTCACCCGATTTCAGCCAGACGTTTTCCTTCGGCGGCTACTCGGGCAACTATCCGGATCGCACTTCGCCGGCGACTCTGGCAGTGTTGTCGCCGACAAGCGCGATCGCCGGATATCTGTACAGCGCGATGAATGCGAATCCCAACAATGATTTCACCGACATTCCCGCGGACACGTTCTACGAAATGATCTTCGCAAAACCGTCGGCGCCTCCGCCGCTGGCATTCATGTCTTTGTACTTCAACAGCGGCACTGGACGTTTTTTCTCGAGGTTCGATTCTTACACCGTCACCGCCGAAAATACGAGCTACTCCTTCGATCACTACGGCTACGCGAACGGCGACGTGCGTCTGTACAACGGCACAACGTGTCTGGTGTGCCCGTCGGCATACCGCGGTCCGAGCTTCGATGGCGAAGCCGTCACGCCGGCATTTTCGACGTACATGGTCAACGGACGCGATCAAGGTCTCGTGTTAGGCCGCAACAACCAGAACCTCTTTACGATCAACAATGCGACCTTCGATGCCATCGGCATGCGATTCGAGTCGTCGTGGGCGAGCTCGCGCTACGACGAGAACATCGTCGATCCCGCCAATCCGCTCGATTACATCATTCGCGAAGCAGTGCATCTGCATCCCGGAACGCTGATCGTTCGCGATCTGCACCGGCGCCGCCACCCCTCCGACACCCTCAACGCCCGCTTTCACCTCGGCGTCGATTCGCTCAAGATCAGCCGCTTCTATCCCGCCGGCGTGATCGTCACCATGACTGATGACAAGGATGGCGGGGGAAACAAAATCGGAACGCTGATGCAGCTCAATTTTGCGTCATCGACGGCACCGCTCGAGCTGGTGACCGTCTTTTCGGAGACGCTCACCGCGACGAGCTACGCCAACGGCGATCTCGCGCTCAGCGACGGGAGGCACGTGATCTTCGCGAACGGAACGGTGTCGGTTCAGACCGCGGGCGGACGTCGGCGCGCTGTCAGGCGCTGAGCGATTGCCCAAACGATCCGCGCCGCGATGGCCCATGCCGCGATGTTGATCGTGATCAGCACGACCTGCAGTGCGACCTTTCCGCCGTACGACAGATCCGCAAAGCTGGTCTTGAGCAGCGCGATCATGCCGAGGGCCGGCCAGGCGGGCCAGGCCCAGGGACCCGAATACCAACTGAAGATCGTCATCGCCACGCCGAAGAGCGTACAGATGAAGTTGCGGCTCAATCGCACTTTCGTCAAAGTATCGCAGACAGATGGACCTGGGACTGAAGGGAAAAGTCGTGGTCGTCACCGGCGGGGCCGCCGGCATCGGCCGCGCGACTGTCGAGAGATTCCGCGCCGAAGGAGCGATCGCAATCCCGTGGGATATCAGTGGAGCGCCGCCGCCCTCGGCGGCGGTCGACGTCACCAACCGCGAATCGATCGAGCGCGCCGTCGATGCCGTCATCCAGCAACACGGCCGCATCGACGTGCTGGTGAACAACGCCGGCATTCTTCGCGATGCGCAGCTCGTCAAGTGGAAAGACGGCGCGGTGGTCTCGGTCATGGATGACGCGACGTTTGACGCCGTGATCAACGTCAATCTGCGCGGCGTATTCCTGGTCACGCGCGCAGTGGTCCCGCACATGATCAAGGCGGGCCGTGGCGTGATCCTCAACGCCTCATCGGTGGTCGGCCTCTATGGCAACTTCGGGCAGACCAACTACGTGGCCACCAAGGCGGGCGTGATCAGCTTCACCAGGACGTGGTCGCGCGAGTTAGGCCGATATGGGATCCGCGTCAACGCCGTCGCGCCCGGTTACATCGGCACCGACATGGTGAAGGCCATGCCGCCTAACATCCTCAATTCCATGGTCGCTCACACGCCCCTCGGAACCGTGGGCGAGCCGGACGACATCGCCAACGCGTACGTCTGGCTCGCCTCCGACGCGGCCAAGTTCGTCACCGGCGCCGTTTTATCGGTCGACGGCGGCGTCGTGGTCGGAACCTGAATTCGCCTACATCCTGTGAGGCCGCTTGCCGCTGTCCTTCTTCGGAGGAGGCGGCGGTGTCAGCGTCGTGCCGGCCGTGTTCGGGGTCGTCACGTTGCCCGTGAACGTGGGCAGGAAGCGCGCGTGCGTCGCCGCTTCAAAGCCCGACGCGAGTTTGATCAGAGTCGGCTCGCTGAATGCGGTGCCCAGAAAGCTGACGCCGACCGGCATTCCGAGAACATTTCCGGCGGGCACTTGAATGATCGGATATCCCGGCCCGCCCGCCAGACCCGAGCTGGCAAAGATGAAGTGATCGGAAAGGATCAGATCGGTGGTCCAGCCGGGGCTGTCCGTCGGCGCGACGACCGCGTCGAGATTGAACTGCGAGAGCGCCAAGTCGATGCCGTTGACTCCGGCATTGTGATCGATGGCCAGCGCCTGGTTGTAGCTGATCCCGAAGAACGGCTGGGGCGCGTTCGGGTCAGTGCTGAACAGATTCGCGATATCGAAGATCTCCTGGAAAAAGTACGGCATCTCCGCGGCGGCGTTCGCATTGTCGAATGCGATCAAATCCGTCAGCGTCTTCTTCGCCATCGGCACGCCAACGCGCGTTGCGAAGTACTTCTGCACATCGATTTTGAAATCGAAGAGCAGGACGACGAACTCGCCGTCCGCCGACGCGAACGTGAAGCCCGAACCATCGAGGTCCACGATCGTCGCGCCGGCAGCCTGCATCGCCGCGATCGCGTTGTCGAACGCCGCGACGACTTGCGGCGGAGCGTTGTCGATGCCCTGGCGTGTGACGCCGAGACGCGCTCCGCTGAGGCCATTGGCGTTGACGAACGCGCTGTAGTCGGCGGGAAGAGCTGGACGGGAGCGGCCGGTGCCCTGCCAGCCGAGCGGCACGCCGGAGGTTGCCGGATCGTTCGAGTCGGGCGTACGGCTGACGATGACGTTGAGCGCGGCGGCCGCATCGGCAACCGTGCGCGCGTGCGGCCCGATCGTGTCCTGCGTGTGCGAGATCGGAACGACTCCCACGCGACTGGTGAGTCCGACCGTCGGCTTGATCCCGACGACGCTGTTGACATTCGCGGGACAGACGATGCTGCCGTCGGTCTCGGAGCCGAGGCTGACGGCGGCGAAGTTCGCGGCCACCGCCGCGGCCGATCCGGAGCTCGAGCCGCACGGATTGCGGTCGATCGAGTACGGGTTGTGCGTCAGACCTCCGCGTCCTGACCATCCGCTGGTGGAGAAGAACGAGCGGAAGTTTGCCCATTCGGAGAGATTCGTCTTTCCGAGGATGACCGCACCGCCGGCGCGCAGTTTCGCCGCCACGGTGGAGTCGTGAATGGCCGGCTTGCCGAGGAGCGCCAGTGAACCGGCCGTGGTTTGCATCTTGTCGCCGGTATCAATGTTGTCCTTCAGCAGGACCGGAATGCCATGCAGCGGCCCGAGGATCGTGCCGTGAGCGCGCAGCGTGTCGGCGACTTGCGCCATCACGAGCGCGTCGGGGTTCAGCTCGATGACGCTGTTGACGTTGGGTCCTCCCTGGTCGATGGCCAGGATCCGGTCGACGTAGTACTGCGTGAGTTGCACGGAAGTCAGCGTGCCGGACGCCATCTCGGCCTGAAGCTGAGCGACCGTTTCCTCGTTGTGGTTGGTGGGTTGAGCGTTGATGGAGAGCGTGATGAGGAGAGCGAGTGCCAGGAGCGAGAGTTTGCGAGCCATTGAATCCTCCGATCGATTCATTGGCGCTGCCGGACCCCCTGATTTCCGGATATGCGTCGGGGTGGATTCTATCCCCAAGCGGGAAGAATAATCTTGACCGTCCGGAAGTTAAGTCGCTAGTCTTCTTCGCCCCTTTTTTTCCGAGTGTGGCGCATTCGTCTAGGGGTCCAGGACGCCGCCCTCTCACGGCGGTAACACGGGTTCGAATCCCGTATGCGCTACCAACAGACCGACCGTTTGGTCGCGGACAGCAGTTAGCACTCATTCGACCAACGCCGGTCGGAGCTCACTCCACGTCGCGACGGCCACGATCCATGTCGATCACGCTTGCCGGCCCGCCCCTTCCGCCGCGCTTCTCGCTTGCGAAAGCTTCTTGCCCTTGCCGTACCACTTCTCCAGAAGTTGTCCAGCCAGCTCTTTGCCTCCGATTCCGAAGGCGAGGCCGGCAGCGAGAGCAACGGCTCCAACAAAACCCATGAATAGCGTGTTCACCAACGTGCTGGCAATTCCAACTTGATTGACCGCGATGACGATCGCAAACACCCAAATCGCGGCGCGTGCGACGTTCGCCAGAACGTCAGGATTCTTGAACGCCGCTTCCGCCGTCGCTCCGCGCACGATCTGTGCGAGAGCGTTCGCCAGCAGTCCTCCGACAATCAGCACGACGATCGCAACCGCGAGGTTTGGCAACCACAGCAGAAGTTGCGTCAGCAGGACCGAGAACGCCGGAATGCCGAGCGCGGCGAAGGCCACCACGAGCACCACCACCCGAATTAGCCACTTCACCACCTCAGCGATTATTTGTGCCGAATCGCTTTGGGATCCCATCCTCCGGGTCAGAACAGCGAAGCCCATTCGGTCAAGGAGTTGATCGATTTTCAGTTTTCGTAGCACGGCGGCGACTGCTTTCGCCACAAGCGACGAAATGAACCAGCCGATGACGATGATGAGCAGAAATGCGATCAACTTCACCAGTCCGCGCAGCATCATCCCGAGAATGCCGTACAGCGAGGCAACAAAGCTCTGCCACCAAGTCGGTTGCACGACGGTCGTTGTCTGCATGGGCTCCTCCGTTTAAGCGGCGTCCTTGCAAAACTGAGGCAGGCTTGAATAACTATCGCCTTGCAGAGCCAGCGATACTCGAGAATGATCATCTCGCTGATCCGCGAAACCGATCATGCTCGCCGCAAATTTATTCGTGTGCGGGAGACTCGAGGATTTCTACATCGACCTGCTTCTTTCCGAACTCCCTTGCTTCGCGAAGGGAGGAGACGTAGATATCGATCGCCTGCCCTTTGACCTTTCGTCCGGTGTCGACGACTGTGTACTCGCCGGAGTAAATCCCGGCATTCCTGACGCGGATCTTCGAGCCGAGTGGCAGAACTTTCGGATCGGCGCTCACAGTTCCCTTGCACGATTTCGATCCGCTGGCCGCTTTTCCTTCGATTGAATACGCGGAGGCCATAAATTTCTCAGGTCCTGCCTTTCGCGCGGGAGGTGCCGCGGCAGTAAAGCCGGCAAGGAAAAGGATCGCGCTCAGAAAGATGACAGGAGTGCGGCACATGAAGATTCTCCGAACCCGCACATGGAAAACGTCCGTGCACGACGGCACGAATCGAGGGGTGCAGGTCAAATGCCAGTGCAGGAAGCACTGCGTTGGGATCTGCCACGGTCAACCGGTGGCCGTTGCCTTCCATGACGAATCGTTCTACTCGTCGTCACGCCGCGCCTTGCCGGATGGTGTCCACTTCCCTGAGAGCATCCAAGATTTGGTTCCAACTCGGAACTGTTTGGCCTACCAGCACTGCTAAAACGATTCGTTCCGCCGAGAAATAGGACGCGGCGGATTTGTCCTCCGCCGCGGCCCTTCCTGATCTATTTCAGATCTGACGGTTCGTACAGAGGACGGACGTCGATCTCGACGTCGCCAATCAGGTGCGCGAAGCGCGATGCCCATTCGATCACCTCGTCTCTCGACACGGACTGCATGATCGAGAAACCGGCGATCAACTCTTTCGATTCGGTAAACGGTCCGTCGATGACGGTCCGTTTGCCGTCACGAAACCGGAGCCGCGCGCCTTTCGAGCTCGGTTGGAGCGCTTCGCTCGATAGAAGGACACCTTCCACCCGCAGGTCGTCCGCGAGTTTCTTCATCGCGGCAAGGCGCTGCGGCGTCGGGCGAGCACCGGCTTCGGCTTTGGAATCCGATTTGTGCAGGATCATGAAACGCGTGGTCGTCTCGTTAGGCGGCTTCGGAAAAAAGCCGAGGTCCCACGGCTCGCACACCGGCCGAACGTCAATTTCAGAATCAGGTCCGGCGAAACGCGACGCCCACTCGACGGCTTCGTCGATCGACTTCGCGCGAACGATGAGGTAACGGTCGATCAGCTCATTCGATCCGGTGAGCGGCCCTTTGGTGACGGTGCGCCGACCTCCCGAGAAACTCAGGCGGACGCCGTGCGCGCTTTCCCGGAGTCCCTCTCCCGTGACGAAGATGCCAGCCTTGGTCATGTCCTCCATCAATGGACCCATTCCAGCCAGCAGCTCGGCGCTCGGCGGCGCTCCCCTCTCCATGTCTGGCGTGGCTTTGTGCATGCTCATGAATCTCATTTGTCATCTCCTCTCAATACGCCGGCGAAGTCCGTAGAAACAGCATTGAGCGCAGCCGCGCATCGCGCAGCAGCAGTCCTCCCCACAACGGCGCCGCGACGTAGATCGGAAACAGAACATGGCTGAACAGCGGATCGCCGACGCGGAGATGCGACGCAATGGCGCCTCCGAGGTAGCCGGTCAGAAGAATCGCGCCGAAAATCGAAGTCCGCGGGATCAAGTAGACAACCATACACGCGAGCTCGAGGAGACCGATGCCGACGGAGATGCTCGGTCGATAGCCGAGCTGCGTGAATGAGTCCACCACCGGTTGGATTCTCGTGAATTTGATCGCGCTGTCGAAGAGAAAAAAGAGGATGGGCAAGGCGCTGATGATGCGTCCGGCCCAGGTGACCCGTTTGGTTTGGTTGAGTGAGTTCACGTTTGTTACCTCCACTCACTCGTCGAACGAGAAAGCGGCTGTTCGACAGTCGGAAACTCTTGCCGTCTGGCTTGGAGGTGGGTGACCGTCACGTTTGAGGCTGTCGATCTCCCGCAACTACCGCGGAATCAACTCCAGATCACGCTGCTGGACGGCTCTCACTCAACCGCGATCACTGCGGCTCGCAGGTCCACAACGTGCGGTTTTTATATGGTCGTTCCGATCGCGAGGCCAGGGTCGGTATAACTCGGGGCGGTCCGACTGGCCGCCACATACACATCCCCCAACGCCGTCCTCAGATCGAGGATGTCCGGGGCGCGAACCGGCGTCACGCCGGCGGTCAGCGTCGGATAGCTCCACATGAAGACCGGGAGTCCGTAGCGGGCGCGTAAACCTGCGACGCGCGCACGCAACTCCGTGATGTGAACCACGCGTACCATGCTCACGCCTGAGGTCAGCGGATCGTCGGTAAAGGAGACCGAGATTGTGGCGGTATACGAGTCGGCGCTGTCAGCGGCGTTCGATACGCGGACCCAATACCGCGTCGTGTTCGTAAGCGCCGGGGTCGTATACGAACTGGAGGTCGCTCCCCCGATTGGATTCGACGTCGTGCCGCTCGCACCGACGTACCACTGATAGCTGATCGGCCCCGGCCCGGTGGCGGATACGCTCATCGTCGCCATCTGACCGAAGGCGATGGTCTGACTCTGGGGGTGCGACGTAATTGTGGGCGGCACCGGAAAGCCACTCAACTTCGCGATGTAGGCATCCCCGGAACCATGATTGGTCGTCTGGTACGCGCCGCCAGTCGCGATGCCAGTGGTTGAGGTGGTCCCGCCGGCAATATAGACACCGCCGGACCCGTCGAGCACAAGACCGTCGGGCTCGCTCGTGTAGTACGTGGAGAACAGTAGCGCCGAGCCCGCGGCGTTGAGCCTGGCGACGAAGCCCTGGCTGTTGGAGGAGTTGAAGCCCGCAATCGGATTGACGGCCGGAAAAGGCCCGGGCGGCGTGTAAGGGGCGCCCTGCGCTAATCCAGACACATACGCGTTGCCTGCACCATCAATCGCCAGTGCGTACGCGATGTCTCTTCCGCTGCTGCCGAGGTATGTGGAGTAAACGAGCGACGCGGCGCCCGAGGCGGATGGGTTGAATTTCGCGACGAACGCGTCACCACATGGCTTGGGGGGATCGCCGACCAGCACGCGACAATCGCCGTAAGTCCACGTCGTCTGATATGCGCCGGCAGTCGTGGGCAGGCCGCTGGATTCGGCGTAGCCCGCGATGGATGCGTAGCCGGATGCATCGACCGCGATGGCGTAGCCGGCCTCGAAATATCCGCCGCCGAGAAGCGTCGAGTAGAGGAGCGTCGTGCCGTCCGCGCTCAACTTCGAAACGAAGGCATCCGACAGACCGCCTCCGGCTGTGGATTGGAAGGCGCCCGCCGTGACGGGAAAACTGGAACCGAACGTCTGACCGGTGACGTACGCTTTGCCGGACCCGTCGATCGCGATCGCGTTGCCCTCGTCGTCCGTAGATCCTCCCAGGTACGTGCTGTACACGATCGAGGTGTTGTTCGACGCACCATTCGTATTGAGCTTGGCGATGAAGGCGTCAGCGCCGCCTCCCGAGGTGGTTTGGTAGGCGCCCATCGTGATCGGAAAGCCGGTGGACGAGGCGAGGCCGGTCACGTAAGCGTATCCGGCGCCGTCGATCGCGATACCGTTTCCCCGATTGTCTCCGCTGGTGCCAAGAGAAACTGCATAGGTTCCGATACCTGACGCATTGAGGCGCAGAATCAGCGCCGCGGACCCTGGTCCATACTGCCCGGTGATGTAAGCGTTGTTGGCGGCGTCGACCTTGATGCCTTTGCCGACGTTATAGGAAATCACGGCAGGGTTCTCTTCCCAATACGTGGAATACATCAAGGTGGTGCCGGCGGCATTGATCTTCGCGACAAACAGCACGTAATGCCCCGATAGAATGGGGTTGGGATCGGGAGGATTGAGCAGGAGCGGAAAATCAGTCGACTGAGTCTGGCCTGTGATGTAGGTGTTGCCTGACGTGTCGATGGCGATCGCTGTCGCGAAGTCGGAAGCGCTGCCGCCCATGTATGTTCCCCAACTGACCACTGGATCGAGAATCAGCGGCCGGCCCCGATCATAGGCTCCCACAGAGAACCTCACCTGTCGCGATCCGGCAATGACATAGCTTCCGTCGACGCTCTTTCTGACGCCATCCACTTCCTGATAGAGGATCGGCTTGTGCTGTCGGATCTCACCGCCGGCGACCTGTAGTACTAGCTCACCCTCGGTAGATACTTTCATGCGCTCGACGCCTTCGAAGGCCAGGCGGATGACGCCGGGGTCGGCGCCAGGTGCGACCACCAGGTCGTATTCGAGCTGCTGCTGGTTACCGCGGTAGATCAGGTCGACGCCGCTATAGACGTTCGCGTAACGAACGCTCGCATAACTCGGGATGTTCTCGAATCGCCTACCGGTTGCTCCTTCTAACAGCCCGCACACGCCGGCTCGACAAGCTGCACGTGCGCGCGTCAGGTCCGTTTGGTAATAGTTCGATCGACCGGGGAGCTGCTCAGCGCCGGCGATGGATGGATTTTTGTTCGCGCCCGCGAGGCGCATGCGAACGACGGCGCGACGCAAATCGAGCACCGATTCAGCCGGTGTCAAAAAAACGGAGTAGCCGGGTCCGCGCGCTACAAAACGGACGCGCGCATCGAACTGGCCTCGATTGGGCTCAAAGCTCAAAGGCAGCTTGCCAAAAACAGCATCGAGCTTTGCGGCTGCAGCATGCGGTCGGGACGTGTCAACGTCGCGGGCTACGAGCAAATTGACGGCGGCACTGCTGATCAGGGCCGCGGCTGCAATCAGGCCTCGACGACGCATGTGGGCCTCCTTCAACCGCAACTTTTTTGCGGCGGATCATATCGCGACATCGCGGGTGCGCGCGGACTGACGGGTTGGAATCCCCTATCAAATCCTCACTTCACGCCGTTGCGCAACTCCTGAACATGGATCGCTTTGATGGCGATACCGTCGAGTGGAGCGTCGGTGTAGCCGATGGTCGGGAGCCCCAGGAGAGAGCGTGCGGGGGTGAGGGCTGTCCGAATCTCCGTGATGTGAATTGCCTTTACCGCAAGGCCCACCATGTTCGGATCCGTGAATGACGCGCTGCCGAGGCCCGCGGCGGCGCGCATGAGATTGACAGCTTGTCGGAGCTGTGTGATGTGGACCTCCTGCACCACCGTCGTGTTCGCGATCAGAGGATCATCGCTGAAGAACATCGTCGTGGCCGCGTCGGGATTGCTCAGCGGAGATGGACGCGCAGCGCTGTCGATCGCGCGCACTTTGTAAACGTAAGTCTTGAGCGCGGTGACGCTGGCGTCGGGATAGGTTGTCGACATGGCCGGAATGGTCGCGAGAGAGGTGTAGCCGACGCCGGCAGAAGCACGGAGGATCTCGTACTGTGCCGCTGTCCCGGACGCGTTCCAGGAAAGATTCACATTCGATCCCGATGACGCAGTGGCGACCAGTCCGGTCGGCGTGCTCGGCCCCACGACGACGTTGCGCGATGTCGTGATCGTCGCATCAGCGATATCGGTGGCGTAAACGGTCTGTCCACCGGCCGTCCTCAAGGTGAACGCGGCCGGAAACGTGTGCGAGCCGGCGTCACCCACGGTAAAGGTGTAGTTGACCGGAAGCGTGGCCGCGCCATCGGTGCTGTTGAAGTGAACCGTTCCGGTGTAGCCGGCGGCGACGTTGTAGCTCGCGTCGTAAGCGGTCAGCGTGGCGGTGGCGGCATCGTTGGCGCCCATCGTCGCAGGGAGCGCCAGGATGAAGGAGTTTGAAGGTTGCCAGCCGCGCTGAACGACTTCGAAATCGTTCGCCGTCAACATGTTGAAGGCGGTGTTGAGCGGGCCCATGTTCCAGTTGTTGTCGAAATTGCCCTGGATGAACATGTTTGACCCGTTATCGGCCACGATCAATCCGTACTTCTTGAACGCGCGGAAAATTTTCTGAATATTCGGATCGACAGTAATCGGAGCAGTGTCCTTGGTCGCCTTCAGCCGAAGACGCGCCCCCATCGGCAGCGCACCCATGGTTGACCCACCCGAATGCGACGCTGGATAGACGTAACCATTGGTCGGGATCACCGTGAACCGAAAGGCGTGCGTGATCTCGTTCGGCCCATACACTTCGTCGTAGCGCACCAGGCCGGGAAGAATCGCGAGGCCGGCCGCATCGGCGGAAGTCCACGTGTCGGGCCGGCGACTGTTGGTGTTCATGTCGAAAAACGCGCCGGAGTAGGCTGTCCAATTCGTGCCGTTGTAAAAAGCGTTGCCCATCTCATAGAGGGTGTTGTTGGTCTTGTCGACGATCAGCATGTGGCGGTCGCCGGCGGTGGGTACGTTTCCCGCCGGCCCGCCTTCGATCCACCCGAACGTTGTGATCGCTTCATCGGGAATCGGATAAAACGGAAAAGGAGTCTCCGGTCCGTGAGTGACGCCGTCGCTCTCCTCGGGGACAGTAAACGTCACGGTCTTCTTGGCCTGTGAACCGTCGACGATGATGTAAGGAAAACCAAAGGTGGTCCCGTCGCCGTTGTCACCACCCCAATCGGGATGAAGTTTTGTTGCACTGCCGATGAAGGTAATGAAGGCGGCGGAACTGGAGTCCACCGGCGCCGCGCTGACATCGGTGTTCCACCAGTTGTTGGCCGGAAAGAGCGGCAGCGGAACCGGGATCGGGCCGCCCTGCGTTGCGCCGAAAGCCGTTCCGCACGCGACAAAAGCGAGCGCGACAAGGCACCTGCGGACCATTCGCACATTATTGCCGGGACTCGGATCGGCAGCTAGTGAGGTGTCTCACTTCGTCGTATGCTTACGAAAAATCGTCCGCAGGAGGTCTGCATGCCTCGCCTTCGTTCCCTGCTATCTCTCGTCCTCCTTCTCATCACTTCCGGTCTTTTCGCACAAACCACCGGCAACCTCGCCGGAAAAATCGCCGATGCCAATGGCGGCCCCCTTCCCGGCGTCACGGTCGAAGTGAAGAGCCCTGCGCTGCAGGGAATCCGATCGACGAATAGCCAGGGCGACGGCACGTATCGCCTCGCCCTTCTACCGCCCGGTGAATATGAAGCGACGTTCCACCTGGAAGGGCTCGCGCCGGTGGCGCGAAAGAACGTGACGGTCTCACTCGGCAAAGACACGACGCTCGACATCGTGATGAAGCCCGCCGCCGTCAGCGCGGAAATCGTGGTGACCGCCAACGCGCCCGTCCTCGACACCACCTCCACCACTCTCGGCACGAATCTCAACACCCGCGCCATCGAAACGCTGCCGAGCGGCCGCAATTACGCCTCGATCGTTCAAGTAGCGCCCGGCGTTTCGTCCGATGCCAATCCCGGAAATGCATCGCAATCGACGATCAGCGTGTACGGCTCGTCGGGCGCGGAGAACTCGTTCTTCATCGACGGCGTGAACACCACCAACGTCGAATACGGCTTCCAGGGGAAGGAGCTGAATTTCGAATTCATCAGCGAGGTCGATGTGAAGACCGGCGGCTATGAAGCGGAATACGGCCGCTCGACCGGCGGCATCGTCAACGTCATCACGAAGTCCGGCGGCAACAGCTACACCGGTGATGTCTTCAGCTACTACGACAGCGACTCGTTGCAGTCCAGCACCAAGAGCGTGGTCTCCACGGCCGGGACAGTGAAGGGCTTCACGCGCAAAGACTATGGCGTGGACGTCGGCGGCTACGTCATGAAGGACAAGCTGTGGTTCTTCGGGGCATTCGATCGCGTCGACAACTCGATCGATAACACGCTTCCCCCCGGCGCCTTGCGTGCCGGCGAGGTCGTGACTTCCAAGAGCCGCCGCAACCTCGGTTCCGCCAAGCTGACCTACAACCTCACATCGGGACAGTCGCTGGTAGGAACCTTCCTTCAGGATCCACGCGTCGACACCGGCGCAATCAATGACAACAACCACACCCTCAACGGCGATCCGAGCACGTACCTCGGCCGTCAGGATTTCGGCGGACGCGATTACGCACTGCGCTACGAAGGTGCGTTTACCTCCAATTGGGTATTTGGAGCCCAGGCCGCCCGTCATCGCGAAAGCAATTCGGTGGGACCGGCGACGGCGGCCGGCGATGCCATTCAATATCGCGACGCCGGAAACGATTTTGCGCAGACCGGCGGCTTCGGCCTGATTCAGGACAAGAGCTTCGATCGCAAACATTACGCCGGATCGGCAACGCATCTCATCGGCTCTTTCGAGCTCAAAGGTGGCCTGGAGTTCGAGACCGAAAAAGCGCAGGTCGTGAAGCGGATGTCAGGCGGTCAACAGGTTGACGTGATTGCCAACACCGCCAATCCCGCCAAGAAGATCTATCGCCACTTCTACTGGACGACTCCCGATGCCACAGTGGCGAATGCGCCCGTCTCGGCGCTGATCGCTTCGCCCGAGCACAAGATCACCACGGCCTACATCCAGAGCCGCGAACAGCTTCCATGGAACGTGGTCATGAACTTCGGAATCCGCTGGGACCGTCAGCAGATCATCGACGCGTCGGGCACGACGCAGATCGACATGAAAAAGGATTTCGCGCCGCGATTTGGATTCGTGTGGGACCCGAACGGAACGCACCACATGCGGGTGTTCGGCTCGGCGGGCCGTTTCTACGAAGAAATCCCGATGGACCTGGTGATCCGCTCCTTTTCCTACGAGCGGCAGCCGCGCATCATTAACTACAGTCCGACCAGCACCACTCCCGACGCCAACGCGGAGCGCGATTTGAAAACGCCGTCCGCGATCCTGGGCGGCTTCACCGAGCCGTCCGATCCGAACATCAAGAACCAGTACATGACTGAATACATCCTGGGCGGCGAACGCGAGCTGGCGCCGAATTTCTCGGTGGGAGTGAAAGGCATCTATCGCAGTTACGGCCGGGTGGTGGAGGACTTTCTCTGTTCCGACGACGGGACTTACTGCATCGGCAATCCGGGCCAGGGAATCATGAAGGAAATCTTCACGCTCGATTACTCGACCACCTATCCCGCCCCCAAGCCGAAGCGGACTTTCAAAGGACTGCAGTTCGACGCTACCCGGCGTTTCTCGAACAACTGGCAGTGGATGGCCTCCTATCTCTGGTCGAAGCTGGACGGCAATTACGACGGCGAGTACGCGCCCTTCACGAATGTCGGCGCCGATCCGAATATCTCGGCCGCCTACGACTACTACGACTTCTTCACCAACGGAAAAAATCTCAGCAAGATCACCAATCGCGGCCCGCTCTCGAATGACCGCCGCAATCAACTGAAATTCTCGGGCGTCTACTTCACGCCCTTCCAACTCTCAGTGGGATGGTCGGCGTACTGGCGCAGCGGAACGCCGCTGACGCGTTACGGATACTCCGACGCCTACGGCCGCTACGAATTTTTCCTGACCCAGCGCGGCGCGGAAGGACGCACGCCCAGCAACTACGATGCCGATGTCCACCTCGGCTATCCGATCGCACTGGGCAGGACCAAGGTCAACATCCTGCTCGACGTTTTCAATCTGCTCGACGCCCAAAGGCCTGTCCTTCTCGATGAACGATGGGGATTCACTGAGTCCGACAACGATTTAGCGACTCCGGCGCCGGGTCCCAACAACGAGCCGCGTTACCTCAAGCCGCTGCTGCGCACGCCGCCGCGGTCGACACGGCTCGGGGTGAGGCTAACATTCTGATGTGACTCGCAGGTCGCCGCGTTTGACCTATGTGCTGATCGGTCTTCTCCTCGGCCTCGGCGCGCCGGTGGGAGCGTTTGCGGTGCGACTGGTCGCGTTTGCATCCGTGCGTCAGGCGCCGATGGAGGACCTCCGTGCCAACACATTTTTCTATGTCTACCAACTAGTCGGCTCGTGCGGTGCCTTCGCGATCGCGGGGTTTTTTGCCGGAGGTCGCGCCGCACGTCTTGTGCGCGCGGAAGCTTTTTACCAGACGCTCTCCGAGCACGATCCGCTCACCGGTCTGTTCAACCATCGGGCCTTTCGCAATAAATACGCGCGCGCGGTCGATCGCGCGGCGCTGACCGGGCAGCCACTTTCACTCCTGCTGATTGACGTCGATCATCTCAAGAAGATCAACGATCGCTACGGACATGCGGCCGGGAACGAAGCGCTGGTTCACATCGCGAACGCCTTGCGCGTCGCTAAGCGCGAGGACGATGCCGCCGCGCGCTGGGGTGGCGACGAATTCGCGATTCTGCTCGCCGGCGGTGATTCGAGCGCGGCACGCCGGGTCGCCAACAACGTCCTGGCCCGCGTTCGCGCCGCAGCAGTGACTCTCGATTCGGGACAGCAATTGGGGGTGTCCGTGACCATCGGAGCCTCGACGGCAATGCGCGTCAAAGAAAATGACGATCTTTTCGCCTCCGCCGATCGCGCGCTCTACGACGGCAAGCACGCCGGCAGAGATTGCGCCTTCTTCGCCGAGTTACCGTGAAAAGAAAAAGAGCCGGACTGGCGTCCGGCTCCCTCGCCTAACATTTTGGAGAATTACGGACGGCCGCCGCCGCCACCGCCGCCGGGACGCTGACCACCGC